>ERZ1034897.96-NODE-96-length-49512-cov-43.876782_pt1 | contig 49512 bp, 99 predicted proteins | sample MGYA00520629_ERZ1034897 | MGnify/ENA primary metagenome ERZ1034897 (study PRJEB33766, sample SAMN09781789) | gut metagenome | biome: gut microbiome | host: Homo sapiens | place: Madagascar | study: EMG produced TPA metagenomics assembly of the PRJNA485056 data set...
GTTCGCCTGTGGCGGATGCTGCGCCCCGTTCGCCTGTGGCGGATGCTGCGCCCCGTTCGCCTGTGGCGGATGCTGCGCCCAGGTTGCCTGTGGCGGATGCTGCGCCCAGGTCGCCTGTGGCGGATGCTGCGCCCCGGTTGCCTGTGGCGGATGCTGCGCCCCGGTAGCCCGTGGCGGATGCTGCGCCCAGGTCGCCTGTGGCGGATGCTGCGCCCAGGTTGCCTGTGGCGGATGCTGCGCCCCGTTCGCCTGTGGCGTGATTTTCCTTTTCTTTGTTCGCCCGCCTGATTGCTTCATCGAAACCGATTTTCTTCTTTACATACTCGATCTGCGCCTTGACGATTCCAGGGATGCCGATTTCCGCCTTGATCTTCAGCGTTCGTGCGGCAAGCTTCGTGTCATCCGCGCCGTGATTGATGTCTCCCGATGCTTCGATCTCAAAATATCGGCTGGATGCCGGTGGATAGTACGGAAAAACATCCAATGGTGCTTCACAGGCGTGCAGACCGTTTTGGCAGCAGGAAACATCCCCGTCCGCAGTGTATTCCTTGCCGACCTCGTACTGCATCCCGCGGCACTTGCCGTTTAAGTCCGTTCCTTTGTATGCGATCATTTTGACTCCTTTCTTAATAACTCCACGATGCGACGATGGTATTGCCGCACAGGAGAAGCGGATAGAATTTTCCGCGCGCGTCGCACTCGCGCTCGCAGGCGGCAGCTTGGGCTTCATCGAAGGTTCGGAATGTGCCGATCAGCTCCGGGACGCCGGAATATGTATCAAACAGCTTGAACATCGGCAGAATCCTACGCGAGAACGGGGAGCGCGAATGTGACGGCGCACCAGACGGCGGCAGCGGCGGCACAGGCGGTGACGGTCGCGGCAATGCCCCATTTCACCAGCTCGCGCTTGCGGCGCTCCTGCGCCCGTCTGGCGGCTCTGGCGCGCATATCGTCGTGATGGCGGTTGACGATGGACTCGAATACATTTTCAGGGCCTGCGGCTGGCAGGCAGGCGAGGACGGAATGGTTTGTCATTTTTGTTTCTCCTTTTCTATTTCGTTTTTTGGTTTTTGCCGGTCCTGCGGCGGACGGAACATCTGCCGCAGGATGGCGATCGTCTGCTCTGAGATGATGGACGTTTCCATGGTAAGCTCCTTGCACTTGTACATCTGCGCGGCTCTTCGGCTTTGTCCCGCCGGGCGGCGGAATCTTTCTGATGTTGGCCTCTGCTTACAGCATAACAGACGTCGAAAGCGGTTTTTTTCGCATGATCTATGCGAAAAATCACGGGGCAGTGTCGATGGTGGTCGCGAGGTATAGCTTCAGCTCGTAATCTTTTTCGCGCGGGTGGAAGGAAAACGCCCGGACGCGGTAATTCCCGATGGCGTCCAGAATGATCGGATTGAAAAGGTCGGTCGGGAACTCCTCGTCATCGTAGCAGATCGTCCAGAGGGTCACGTTTTCACAGGCGTCAAAAATATTCTTGATGGTCATTGTGTTTTTCTCCTTTACATTACTGATACACGGGCGGATACAAGCGCAGCTGCGCGGCGCTGGACGAGGGCGGAGAAGATCTCGCGGAGCTTCGGGTCTTGCGAGACAACAGCGAGTTTGCTGATAGCCTGACACTCGGCGGATTTCGCACCGCCGCGCTTCATACGCTCACGCAGGCGCTTGCGCCGCGTTTCGATATTGACATGGGCGGATTCCTCCAGCTCCTTATAGAGCTGCCCGGTGAAGGTCTGGAAGTTCAGCTCATGCTCCATGCAGAGCTGGCGGATCTTTTTGCACATGGCATCCTGCCAGTGATCGCGCGGAGCGGCGGGGATGGTGAGCTCCGAGAATGCTTGCTGCATGGTCTGCTCGTTTCGCTCCGCACGGCTTTCCAGCGCCGTCAGTCGCTGCTCCTGTTCGAGATTGACCTGCGCCTGCATAACGAACATCTGGGCGGTGGTCATGGGTTTTGCCTGATAGCCGCCGGTCTTGCGGATGGACGGAATCACTTCATCTGCAATTTTCTCCTGAAACGCTTCGGCCACTTCGTTCTTTGCTTTCATTGCAAGACGATAAAAGACGTTCTCGGGGATAAAATCGTCTTTCCCCCACTTGTGGGGGAAACCAATTTCCGCCAGATATTGCTCTACGCGTTCCCATCGTACCGAAACATATTCAGTCCCGCCTTTCACCTGCGTTTGCGTAAATCCGAGGCCGCGCGCCACGGTATCCAGTTTGAGATAAACCACGCTGTCTTTCTCGTATCCGTCAATTCCGCTGACATTTATGACCTGTAAATTCATTTTCAAAATTCCTCCTGTCACTTAAAAATGGGTACAAAAATTCCGCGCATGACTTGACATCCGCGCGGTGCTTCGTCTATAATCGGGTAGACAAAGCCCTTGCGGTTTTGGCAAAGGGAACGGAGTGTTTTTCGTTGGTAGCGGGCGACACTTCGTTCTTTTCTTATTTAGCCAGATACTCCAAAATAATCATTCGGACAAGACCACTGACGCTTGTTCCTTTTTCTTTCGCTTTCTCTCGCAGACGTTCAAGAACCTCCGATGAGACGAAAATGCTGATTTTTTCGGGATTGGCTTTTTCTTTTGCCATCTGTTCGTCCTCCTTTCGTGCTCATTATATGCTCATGTTTGGAATATGTCAATACTTATTTCGCGGAAGTTGGAGAAATTTTCTGTTTTTGAATCTACACGAAATATGTGATTTGTCCCGGAATGCTAAATATTTACTGTATTTCCACGATAGCACACACGTCCTGTCGAAACGCGCTGCATTCAGTCGGAAATTACATATAGCGTATAAAAAGAAAGCCGCCCGGATGGGCGGCTTTTGTCTATATGCCTAGTAAGGATTCTTTTTTCTTTTGGAACTCTTGCTCGGTGATGATGCCTTTTTCTTTTAGGGCGTGGAGCTTTTCAATTTGGGCGTAGATGTCCGGCTCGGAGGATTCCGACGGCTGCGGAGATTCGATTTTGGGCGGCTGCGGCTGCTTTGGTTTTTCGGCATTTGCCTTTATATACGCCAGCTCTGCGGTGATGTTTTTGACCAGATCAATGGCGTGCTGATATTCATAGGAATCGCATGGTGTTTCGCTTCTGATAACGGGAAGCGTGCGGCGTGCCGTTTCTGGATCGTTCAGCGTCAGTTCAATTGCAAGGCTGGTGCAGGATTTTTGAATCTCACGGCTTCCTGCGGATGCAGCTACCGCTCCGACTGTGCCGAACAGAAGCCCGGCACCCAGCGCAGCACCGGCGTTGCTGGAAACGACGGTATTTCCGTTTTCGGATACGTCCCATGCGATCAGCTCAGAAAACCGATAAATGACCGGCACACTGTTCCCTGCATAGCAAAGCATAAACCGATCAGATGTTTTATCGACAGAAAAAGACCAGATAAAACCGGGACCGTTGATCGTCTTTCCGATTTTTAATCCGACTTCCGCAGCTTTTCCGGCAGCGGCGTTCAGGGATGTTCTGTTGTTTTGAAGATTCAGCGCAAATTCCTGCGCTTCTTTCTTGCGTGCTTTTGCGGGGTCAGATACGGCGAAATACAGGCAAATCCCGACGATTAAGAGTATAATAATAAGTATCATCATTGCAGCTCCTGTTCAGATTTTTATGACGGCGGATTTATAGAGCAGCTTTTCGCCGTTGTGGGTGATGGCTTCGCGATTTTGCGAGAGAATTTGTTTTCCGTAGGTTTCGATAGGGGAGATGTCGAAGGGGTCACAGTAGGCTTCCAGCGCGGCGAGGTCGCCCTTTTGGAGCGGGAGACCAGTTTTTGCGCTCAGAAATTCGCCGGATGCTGTGATGGCGTATTCTCCGGGCTTATAAAAGCTCATAGGCAGTTTTTCTCCTGACGCTTTATTTATGGCTATCTTATCATAGGCTGTTCAGAAATTACAAGCATTTTTTTGCTGTTGCTGTGCAGAGGCGTTGCATTGCAACAAAAATGCAACACAAATGCAACGTTCGTGCAACAAACTGCAACGTGCGTGCAACAAACTGCAACGCAGTGGTTGCCAGATGCCCAATTCTTTACTCAAGTGAATAAGCCATATACGCGCGTGCGCGTGGGTGCGTATGCGCGCAGGATGTCATATAAGAAAGTAATATATATATAGCTTATAGTCTCCTACTATTCGTAAGTACCCAATAAAATATATAGGTTTATTTTTTATATGATGGTGCTTTCTTTAATGGGGGGTGTGGGGGGAAACTTTCTTTAACGTCTTTGTGTTTTGAAAATAGGTGGATGTTGGGTGTTTTGAGATTATTTTTCGAGCCGATGATTTCTGCTTATCCGGCATAAACGAGCTGTGCGTCCAGTTCCTTTACCTCACGCTGCCAAAGCGGCACCAGGGGGCTGTCAGGGCAACAGTCGATCATTTCGAGAAGCTCTTCAAGCCGGTCCAGGATGGCCAGACCGCTGGGGATATTCCATTCCATTTTGTGCTCCCTCTGCCCTCGTTACCTCCGGGGCGGGATTTGGTTTGTTATTCGGTAAGGCCCAGGGCGCGGCGGGCGGCGGCTTCGGCGTTGGGGGTAAGCTGGCGCTGCCATGCGCTGTAGCGGGAAGACCAGCGGAAGCCGTTTTGTTTCAGAGCGGCGCGGGTGTCCTCGTCTGGCTTTTCGTCAAAGAGGATTTGGAGCCGGTCTGCTTCCAGGTTGCGGACGATCTCACCGCCGGGGAACTTTGTACTGTCGGCGGGCTGTTCGGCCTGCTGGGCGCGCTTGTCCAGCTCGTCGAGGCGGGCCTGGACCCGCTTGATCTTGCCGCGAAGGCTGGTCAATTCGTAGTCAGGAACGGGAGACTTGACCCAGGGGCAGCGTTTTTGTGTGTCGGCAAAGATGGCGGTGAGCTTGGCGGCGCCCTCGGCGGTCAGGCCTGGGAAACCATCGAAGGATTTGTGTTTGCGGTAGTAGGCGTTCAGGGCCTTGCTTTCGTCGAGCTTGTTTTTGAGCTTTTGGAGCTGGTCCATGAGCATTTCGCGGGCGTGAGGGTCGGCCAGATCGACCGGGCCGGAGCCGACGGACTCGATCTTGGTCAAGATGGCCTTGATCTCGTCGTATTCGTTCCAGAGGGTGCCTTCACGGGACATCTGCTTTTCGTGCTTGCGCATATTGTAGCCGCCTGCGCCGGAAATGAACTGGCTGGGGTAGCTGGCCTGGTTGCGGTTGTAGTCGTTCATCCACTGGGCCAGGCGGCGGGCGTAGCTGTCCAGCAGCGCGTCGAGCTTGTCGTGGTAGAAGGGGCTGACGCGGGCCTTTTTGGCCTCCGCCAGGGCGGCGGCCTTGTCCACGGCGCGCCGGTATTCCGCCGTGGCGCTGCCGGGCTTGTAGTCGCTCATGTGGACGCAGTAGTGAGCGTTGCGGGCCGTCTCCTCGTTGATCTCGTAGTAGCGGGCGGCGGGCACGGGCGATTCGGCGGTCTGCGGACCGATCATGCTTGTTTGTTCGTACATTTTGTGTACCTCCGTTTTATGTTTTCTGTTTATAATTCTGCCGACGAATGCGCGTTTGTACCGCTTCCTGGCAGGATTTTTTTCAGGCGCTGAGAATTTCGTTGACGGCAGGGGATTCGTAGCGGATGACCGAATTTCCGGCTTCGTCCGTTCCGTCGTACATCGGCCCGCAGAAATTCTTGAGCTTCGGTGCGCCCTGGAGCTCGGCTCGGCAGGAGGGGCTGCGGAACTCGCCGGAGGTCTCAAACGATTTTTTCAGATGTTCGACGGTTTCAAATGTCTCAACGATCATGCGCGGACGCGGATCGTCCGGGTTCATGCTTACGACCTTGTAGATTTTGCCCTTCGCCAGAAGTTCGGGGAGGTGGACGCGCTCGGATTCTTCGGCGATCTTCTGTTCAGCGGGGAAGCTGTCGGTCAGGTCGTAGAACAGGTTTTTATCAAAGCAGCAGTAGCTGCGCGGCTGCTCCCAGCCGGTTTCCGGCCAGCCGGAGAAAACAGCCAGCGGGCGCGTGCCATAGGTGCGGATGCCGTAAACCTGCCGGCCGCCGCGCTTTTTGAAGTAGATGGTCAGGGCCTCCTTGTACTGCGCATACGGGGCGATCTCCGCCCTTACGGCGGTGACGGGCAGGTGGTAGACGCCGCCAAAGTCGGATTCTGCGACGAGGGTCAGGCGCGGATTTTTGGATGCTGCCGCGCTGTTCACGGCGGCGGCGATTTTCTGGTAGATTTCAAACTGCGTCATGATTAGGAACCTCCTGTATTCTTGGTTTTCTCTACACCTTTATTGCTACATGGAAAGTACGTTTTGTCCCACTTGCATTCATTTTTGTGTTTTTTGTTAGTGGACTGGACATTGGAACAGAACGCAAAGATTGGCTCTGCTGGCAATCTCGTTGATGCGCTTGGTGGTTGTGCTGCCGAGGGAAAACACGGCGATAAAGTTCATGTGGCAGTCGTCCGGGGTGAAGATCGGCTTGCACTCAACGCCCAGGGCGCGAAGATGGGTTGTGACGTTGGCGGCCTCTGTGACCTCGTGCAGCGCGTCGGCGTAGCACTCGCGGTAAAGGTCCACGCCGTATTTGTCGCGGATGGCGTCGAGCTGGTCCGCGTCGAAAAGCTCGGTGAACGGCTCGTATTTGTGCGGGGTGGACAGGTGCGCGGCGATGATCTCGTTTCTGCAAGGCCAGTATCCAGCGGTTTTCATTTTGTGAACCTCCTGTTTTTCTTGGTTTTCTCTACACCTTTATTGCTACCAGACAACCGTGTTTTGTCCCGCTTGCTCGGTTAAAAATCAGCTATAAATGACTTCCCCAAAGCAGGCATACTGCATGATCTCGTCTGCAATGCAGCCGTCGATGTCTTCCAAATCCTCCGAGCTGTTGTTTTCAACGTAGAGTTTGAAACCGTTCAAAAGAGCGTCCAAATTGATGTCGTGGTCTTCGTCTTCCTCACGATCCCAGACCTTAATACTGCCACCACCTTCGAGGATTTCGGCCAGAACATCCTCATAACAGAGGTTGTTGTCTTCACCGGCCTTTTCAAGCAGACGCTTGCGCGCGGCCTCATACGTGTTCTCATCGAAGCAGATTTCGCACCAGTAGTCAAAACCGCCTGATTCCATGCAGAGCACGTCCGTGATGTTTCCCGTCGTGATGAGTTGTGCGTTGTTGATCGTAATTTCGTGATTCATGATGATACCCCCAAATCACTAGTTTTCTTGGTCTTCACTTATTACTCTACCGGCGCAGCGGCATTTGTCCCGCTGCGCCGGTATTTTTTTATTCGACTTCCTGCTCGGAGATTTCCCAACTGTAAACCGTGGCCTGTTCCAGATAGTCGCGTCCACACCGTCCGAGGTGAATGCTCATGGGTTCGTCCCACGACATATCCTCGTCCCAGAAATCTTCGTCGTACTCTGCTCTGGTTTCGCCTGCGCCCGCCACAATCTGCACACGGGCTTTCTCTACCGTGGAGAAAACGCCCAGGACTTCCACGCCCTCATTGTCGGGCGTGTCCCAATGATGAACCACTACGTAAACGGTCATGATTTTGCCCTCCCTCAAATGTAATACCAGACGATGAACTTGTTTTCACTGCCGTCGGCGGACTGCCACGGCGTCATGTGCGCCTTGCGGCGCTGCTTTTTGCGAGCCGCCACAAATGCGGCGGCTTGCTGCTCTGTGTCGAAAAACTCAAAGGTTTCGCGGTGCTGGTTTCTTCTCATGTTGTTTCCTCCTTAGTCTCCACACAGCGCGAAGTAGTGCCAGCGGAATTCCTCGTCGGCCTTGAGAAGCCGGACTTTAATCCCGAACTGGTGCATACCCTCGAAGCGCCGGTCAGATGCCCACTTGTGGAGCACGATATCCTTCGCTTCCTGCGCGGTCTTGGCCTCAACGTGGATCACCCAGCGCTGCTCGCCGCCCTTCTTGGTGTAAAAGCGGACCTCGTAGAATTTACCCATGTTTTTTCCTCCTTTATGCTGCTTCCGTTTCCGCGAACTCGGCGCGGATTTTCTCAAGACAGAATTTTTTCACGGCTGCCCGGCTCATGGTTTTTTCGTCGTAGCTGTTCGGCCTGTCCCAGACGCGGACACGAAAAACGCCGTTGTCGATGTCCGCGATTTCGCGGTATATGCAGATCGTCAAACTACCAGTGAAACAGATCTTTAGGGCGTTCAACGTGCTTGCGTCGCCCCGGAAGATCTTCATTCCTGCATCCAGCAGGTGCGCGGCGGTTTCTTCGGAAAATGCAAGGGCGTGCTGCTCGACGTTCTCAAAACAGCCGAAGACGTTTTTTGCGTCGTAGTTCGCAATGAATTGCATGATGCCGCCCCCCTCACAGAATGAACTCGATGAGCGAGTCCGCGCACAGGATAATGATGAACATGACTGCGATGGCCGCGCCGGTGAGGAACATCTGCAGGCCGCTGGATTTGTAGTAGTGTTTCATTTTTGTGCCTCCGTTTTTTGTTTTTTCTTTACACTTATACTTCTACCGAAAAAACGGATTTGTCCCAGAAAATCAAGAAATTTTCTGCTTTTAAGGTATGCAAGGAATTGATTCAGCAGGGGCAGAAAACAGAAAACGCCGGGCGAATTTCGCCCAGCGTTTCGGCTGATTGTTTCATGCGGTCAGCGGCTGTACCTGCGCCGCCGTGAAGAAGTGGGAAAGCTTCATCCGGCAGTAGCCGCGCGCCTCCTCGTCGCCGTCCAGCGGCTCTTCGGATTCCTTCCGCTTGCCGTTAATGTACTTCCAGATAGGGAAGCTTGCGACGGCGTGCTCGCCCTTGCGGACGATAAAGCCGCGCTGTTTCCATGCGTTGAAGGTATGGATCTCTTCGGGAAGCTCAAGTTTCGAGGTGCTGCCGTCTTCGTTCACAACGTCGAGGAAACGGCCCGTGCCTTTGAGAATGCCGTCGTTCATTAACCGGATGGATTCGTCCAGAATAATAGCTGCGTTTGTCATGAGTAAGTACCTCCGTTTGTTTTGTCTTTCTATCTTTATTTCTACGGCATTTTCGGATTTGTCCCAGAACTTTCAGAAATATTTTCAACTCCGGAAGCCACTAGTTTTCTCGGTTTAGCTGGTTTCTGAATTCGGCTAGTTTTTTTGGTTTTTCCAGATTCCTGATTCCATCAGTTTTCTTGGTTTTGTCTGGTTCAGTATTTTCCTCGGTTTTTCTGGTTTCTCTGGTTTGCTTGGTTCGGGATTACCGCGCCATTACGGCGCGATAGTCCCGAATTTTGCATATTTGTACATGGCGACGCACAGCTCGTTCAGAAGCGAAAAGCCGCCAATCGGCCACGTGAAGTTCCCCTCGTCGTTCTGCTGGTGCAGCTCTGTGCGTCCACTGCGATTGCAGAGATACAGCCCGTCAAAAATGCGGATGCACTCGCCGGTCTCTCGGAGAATCCCTTCCGCCGTCGCGGCCATCTCCTGCGCCGGTGCGTCAAAAATCCCGCGCTCGTAGTCTACGAAAAGGTAGCAGTTGCCGCCTGCCAGAATCTCGCCGGTCGCATAGTCGCGGTCGATGCTCTCAAATTTGGAAAGCAGCCGCTCCACGTTCACGCAGCGGATTTCCGGATTCTTGATCGTCACGTCTGCGCTCGTGCTATAGCTGCAGTTGCGGACACGCACGGAGAAATCTCGCGGCGCATACCCTTCAGCCTTCAGCGTTGCGCGGATTGCGTTTCCGAGTTCTTTGTTTGTCATTTTGTGTTCCTCCGTTCGGTAAATTTCGTTTTCATCTTTATTTCTACGCCGATTTGCGATTTGTCCCGCCCAACGGCAAAAAATTTTCACAGAAAGCAAAAGAAAACAGCGCCCGACTTTCGCCAAGCGCTGCTATGCCCGAAGTTTTCCGGGTGCTCTGTTCAGTTTTTCAGTATCCGGCCATCTGGCCTGGAGTTTTCCGGCGTTCCTGTTCAGGCTGTCAGTCTCCCCGAGTTTTTAGGGCCGCCTGTTCAGATAGTAGGTCCCCAGAATTTCCGCAAGCCGTCTGTTCAGGGCTTGAAATTTTCCAGCGCGGCCATTGCAGCCGCCCGGCGCTCGTGCGCGTCGGCCTCGGCTGCCGCCGCAGCCTCCAGCGCCCGGGTTGCCCAGGTCGCCGCGTCGGGATCTCCGGCCAGCCCTGCCGCCTGCCTGGCAAGCCGGGCCACCTTGGCCGGGAGCGTCAGCCCGTCGCCGTCTGCCGCCTGCCGCGCTGCCGGGACGATCTCAGCCGCAGGAGCTGCGCCGCCGTCCGCGTCGCTCCGCAGGCAGTCCGCGACGTAGGACGAGAGCGCCGCGTTGACCGTCTGGCCCCGCGCCGCGCACCACGCCCGGAACGCCTCGCCGTCTGCCTTGCCCACGCGCACGCCCAGCGTCACGCGGTTCGCCTGATCCCACTTATTTTGAGCGCGGCGCTCCGCGTCCGTCCGCGCCCCGTTTGGATTCTTTGCAATCGGCATTTTAATGTATCCTCGCTTTCGTTTGCTTCTTGCCTTTTATTCTACCGGTGCGCGCCGTTTTGTACCATCGGCAGAATGTACAAAATATACGGTTAATTTTTAGCGATTTTTTCATAAAATCGTGACTTTTACATACGGTTGACCAAAAAGCAGAGAAATCCTAACATTTTTCTTGCGAATATGGTTAAACCTATACAATGATACGGTTAAACATAACTTTTCAGTGAATTTGACATACGGTTGAACCTATACTATAATCAAGCCATCAAATGAAACAACGAACGCCCCGCAAGGGAAAGGAGAAAACAATATGAAAATGAATGCAACCGAGATCACCGCCCGCCGTGAGCAGATCAAGACCACCCGCGCGAACATTGCAACCGTTGCCCGTATCTACTGCGAGACCAGCGACCGGACCCCCGCCGAGACCGTCGCCGCTATCGTGGAACGGATCGGATACGATACCGCCCGCGAAGCAATCGCTGAAATCGTGAACACCGTCGGCGAGTGGGACGGCAGAATCTGGCCCAGCTCCCGCGAGTGGGCCGCCACCATCGAGACCGCCGCCACGGCAGAAGAGCTGGAAGCAAAGCGGATCTATCAGCCGTCCGAGATCCACCCCGCGCACATCAACCAGCTTGCGCAGGCAATGAGCAAATACGCGCCGCCTGCGCAGCAGGAAGAACCCGCGCAGGAAGCGCAGGAGCCCGCCGAGATCATGCAGCAGGCCGCACAGATCGCGTTGCCGGAGCGCGTCGCGCTCTACGTCCCCAGCACGCAGGACGTCGCCCACGCCACCGACAACGCCGCGCAGGTTGAACGCGTCGCCCGCGATTTTTGCGGCTGGTTCGGAGGCGCGACGGCCCAGCAGAGCGCGGGCTACTGGATGAGCGACGCGGCCGGGCTGGTACGCGAGGCCGTGACGATCGTTTACGCCGCCTGCACCGCCGCCCAGCTCCGCGAGCACCTGCCGGACGTCCTGCAGCTGGCCCAGCAGATCAAACAGGACATGGCCCAGGAGGCCGTGAGCGTCGAGCTTAACGGCGCGTTGTACATCATCTAACCACCAACAACCCCGGCGGCAACCGCCGCCGGGACAACCTGAAAGGAGCCTGCACCATGAACAACCTACCGATCAATATTAGCCCCACGGACCGCCCACAATGGCACACGCCCGCCGAGATCCGCGCCGCAGCCACCGAGGGACTGCGAATCGACTACAACGCCGGACGCGGGCGCGTCATCCGCTGCCGACTGGCCGCAAACGTCAGCGGCTGGATCACCGCCGTCATGGAGCACGGCAGCATCTTGCAGGCATGGGCCGGAGATTTTACCGTCGCCGGGGAGGTGAGAGCATGAGCAACGCAACCACCCAGCAGGCGCGCAGCCTGCCCATCCTGCACATCAACGCCGACGAGCGGCACGCGCTCGATACCTATGGCGAGTGGTCCCCAGCTATGGCCCGCGCCTGCATGGAGCGGAACCAGCTTAATTTTGACCACATCGAGCGGATCAACGGCCACTGCGAATCGCACCGTTGGGGAAGCGATACGGATAGAAGATACCGCAAAGCCGCAGTGAACCGCGCTATAAAGGCCGTAGCGGCCAACCCTGCCGCGTACCTGATCGACACTGACGGAGAGGAGAGCACCACATGAAACGGAAACAGATCATAGCAGGCGCGGCGGCCCTTCTGGCCGCCCTGACCGCCTGCACAAGCCCCAAGCAGGGGCAACCGACAACGGACACAGCCCCGGCCCAGATCGTAGCAGTGGAGCGCGTCAGCGCCGACACGGACGCCGTAACCGGCGAGGACACGCGCGGCGAGTGCTGGACATGGTACACCGATACCGGAGACTACCGCAGCGGCGACCGCGTGCAGCTGATGTTCGACGGCCCCGCAGTCATCGACGCAACCCCGGCAGGCTGACGCACCACCAGCCGCCCCGGACACCCTAGCAGAGCCGCACTGGGCACCAAAGCGGCCCCGCCCCATACCATCAAAACGACAAAGGAGATCATAACCATGACTAAATCTCAGATCATGCGCAAGGCGTGGAGCCTCTACCGCGCCACCGTCGCAGAATACCCCGAGACCCGCAGCCGCGCCCAGTTTGCCATCTGCCTGAAAGAGGCGCACAGAGCCGCCCAAGCCGCCCAGAGCGCCCGCCGCGAGTGGGACAACATGGACGGCGAAGCCCAATATACCGCGCTGATCCGCATGGCGTGGACCGTCAAGCACCGCGCCGAGGCCACCGGACGCGCAGCCGATACGGAGTGGATCAAGCGCCCGGACGACGCGCAGACCGTCGCCGCTGACGCATGGCCCCGCGTCGCTCCCGCCCTCACCCGCAACGAGCAGAGCGACGAGCCGCGCCCCCTGGCCTACATCCTGTTTACCGCCTGCACCCAGGCCGCGCACGTCATCGCCCGCAGAGAGTACCGCCACGCGGCCAACTGCTGCCAAATCCCCGACAACAGATACAACAACGACGGCGACGACAACGCGCAAAGCGTGGTTGATATGCTGCCCAGCGTCACCGCCGCCCCAATCAGCAGCCCCGAGGATGCAGCCATCACCCGCGCCGCTATCGAGGCCGCAGCCGTCGACGAGCTCGACCGCCGCATCATCCGCGCACTGGCCGACGGGCACACCGTCCGCACCATTGCCGCCGCCCTTGGCACCAGCAAGAGCACCATACAGCGCCGCATTGACTCCATCCGCGCCCGCTACCTTGCGCAGGCTTAACCGCCTACGCAGGGCACGCGCAGCCCCTAGCACGCCACCAGAGACCCGCAGCCCTAGCTATCACCCCGCCACAGCCCCGCAGAGCCTCACCACGCCCCGCACAGACTCCCGCCATCACTCTATATTATATACGCGCGTGCGCCCGCGTCGCGTATGCGTGCCCGCGCGTCATGCGTGCGCGTGCGTTGTTCGCCCGGACGTTCTACAGTACACTATAGCATAGCTTCATCCCTGCCAGCTCCACCACCTGCAGCACCTACCAGCCCGGCACAGCCTACCACCAACCAGCCCCGCCGCACTCGCTCCAACGGCGCGCCAACTCTACCGCAAGGACTCCAAGCAGACCAGCGCAACAGGGGCGGGAAAAGTGTTCCCGGCGTCCGTCTGTTCAGGCGGCAACTTCCGGGCAAAGCCTCAGTCCCTGCCGGTTCCCACGTCAGCCCCTGCCCGCCGATCAAGCCAGCCGGGCCGGGCGTGTCACGCAAAAGAGCGTCAAAAGTTCGCATTCTTGCAAGTTATGACGGAGAACTTGCAAAATAACGCCCATGTCGTTTCCTTTACAGGTAGTAAAGGAAACGACACCCAGCAAGAAATGCAGGATTCCCGCCACAGTTTGCAGGACACCCCCCATTTTACAAGTCCAGGAGCGCCCCAATTTCCAGAACAGGGTATAGCACTTCACGCCGCTTAGGCGTTCCCCGCCTCGACACCCCAAGCCAAGAAAATCCGCCCACCAATAGAAGAACCCCGAAGGGGATGGCTCCAGCACGGACACATAATGAAGATCATACGACGTCGGCTTCGGCCGGCGCTTTCTTTTTATCTGCAGATTAGGGGGAGGGGGGTATTTTCCAAACCTGGGGCAAAAAATCGGAATCGAATAGGGGCATACCCAAAAAATAAAAATTTGCGCGGTTGCCTTACGGCAACGAAGCAGGTGTCCTACGGACGGTAAGAAAAAATATTTCAGGTAGGTAGTAGGTGGGTAGTGGCTGCGGTTCGGCGAAGTTGTGCTGAAAGTTCCGGATTTTATATGTGTATCGGAGCTTTTAAAACTATTTGAAGCAAAACCGTATGACATAAATCATTTGGAGGGGTGAGTATGCTGAAAATAGAGGGAGGCGAAATATGGAATGGATATTCGAGAAATGAAGAAGGAAGACTTCGAGACGGTTCCGCGCAGGGAAAGATTCGATAGTAAATGCCCGGCGTTCGATAGTCTGGTCATCATTCCGGTCGATGGAGACGATAACTGCTTCAGCCGGTGGGGCGTGATGGACTTCGTAGGGTGCATTGGGAAGGAACCGGTCGTGCGGTTGTCTGGGTGCTCGGAGACGCTGGAGCTGGAGGGGATTGGAGGCCATGGAGAATGGTTCGGGCCGTGCGATTATCGGAAGATGGCGCTGCCGGCGTGGTCGATTGATTGTTTGCCGTGCGGATATCTGCGGATCTTCTGCAAGGGGCGAATCAAAGTGGGCGAGACGGGAACGTCGTTTGAGATCTTTTCACAGGAAAGGAAACTGGGTAGATGAAAATTCCGCTGGGAATCAGATATAAGCTGCATAAGCTTGCGGACATGGCTGCGCGGGCGAATGAGCTGAGGTGGGAGCTTGAAGATTGGTTTGAAGAACGCGGGTTAGAAGCAACGGGGGAGCTCGGAACTCTGATGTGCGGCGTCGATTGTACGGCCGAGATGATCGACAGGCTTGAGAAGGGAGCTGAGACAGATGGCTGAGATCACCTTTGCGTGCGACTACTGCGGGCAGGTTGTGACAAAGAACCGGGATAAGAAACAGGCGGCGCATAGTTTCTGCTCTTATACATGCGCGGCCAAGTGGCGTATTGCGAATGGGCACATGCGTCAGAGCTACGACATGAACAATCGCGGCAACCTGCCTCATGACATGGTTGACATAAAAGTGACGGAAGTGATTGACCTGTTTCCGGTGTGCCGGCCGGTTGTTGGGAAACAGTACCGGGCGGAGAGATACAAAGGGCAGGGCAATCCAGACAGGATTGGGTACGTAATCAACGTAAACGGAAAGCGCATCAACGTCCGGATGGACGAATGCGAAGAGGTCGGATGATTTAACAGGAGGGGATTCATAGTTGAGAGAAATTCTGTTTCGTGGAAAAGCCGTAGGAAGCGGCGAGTGGGTGTACGGTTATCTGATTGGGCGCGTAGAGAATAGCGGCCGTCCGTGCCAGGGGAAATACTTCATCGATAACGGGGAACCGTTCAATACGGCGGTAGAGGTCATTCCGGAAACTGTCGGACAGTACATCGGGCTTGTTGACAGAAATGGCGAGAAAATCTTCGAGGGTGACATCTTGAGCGTCGAAGGCGTTCCAAATCTGTACTCCGTTGAGTTTATCACGGCAGATGCCTCATTTGCAGTCCGGAACTGCAAAGACAGACGGTACGCCACGAATCTTACGGTGGACGACCAGAATGAGCTTCGTCGGTGTGGCACGATCTACGATCAGGAGGAATCCGCATGAAACTCAGTGAGAAGATTTACGTAAGGACAGTCGCTCTGCTTGTGATATTGATTATAGCAATGCTAGTGGTCTCGGTTGCGTTTGCTGTGAAAAGTGAATGTGATAAAAATGCCACCAAAACAGAAACCGTAGTGGAGCACAGTCAGCAACGATTTCAACGGGTCATCAAAGACGATAATTCCGCTCTTATCGTGTACGTCGATACCGAAACGAACGTGATGTATCTGATTCGGAGCATTTACGGTGGCGCTTGCGTAATGGTCGACGCTGAAGGGGAACCGCTCCTGTGGGATGGAGGGGCAACGCCATGAAATACACCATGCTTCCGAACCACATTGGAGCCTTTGCATGGTCGGACGTTCCTGACTGCCACGATATCCAGACTGGACGTAAGCTAGCATCGCAGTTCACCGCCATCGTTTTTTCTGAGATCAATGCAAGCGCGGACTTGGACAATGGCGATTTAACAGAGGTGACGATGGACTGCACATTGAACGATGATCTTCCAGAGGACTGGGTATCCGTCTCAAAGAACGAAGACGGCACGGAGCAGATTGAAATTCAGGCACATGTATGTGCGGTGCCAGAACCCATCTGCCGGGGACTTACCATCATGCGATTCCCTGTATGGAGTAATGAACCGGTTGGCGTTCCGTTAGGGAAGTGCGTCACCGTGATACCAAGGGTGAAAAAGAGATGAAATGTAAACGGAGCGACTGCTTCACATGTCCATATCCGGACTGTATCAACGATTCTGTCACCAGCCACTACCGGCCGTCAAAGGAAAGGCTTGCAAAACAGTCTGCCAAAGCTGCCGAGACGGCAAAGAAGCGTGCTGCTGCCGGTCTGTGTACGCTGTGCGGTAAACGGAAGCCGCGCCCAGGTTATAGGACCTGCTCAGAATGTGCAGCGAGGCAGCGCCGGGCCGCGAATGCTTCCCACTACCGCAACGGCACGACACCCAGAATCCTTATGGATGGTGTCTCACTCTGTAAGAAGTGTGGCAAGAACCCGCCCACATACGGTTACGCAGTCTGCGAGCGATGTCTGGAGCTCTGCCGCTCGGCGCTGGATAAGACACCGACACACAACGGGAAGTCCCTGGATACCGGATTTGCGCGGGCGCTTCGCGCCGATTATCTGCTAAACAAAAAGGAGAATGAGAAGAAATGAGAGTCGAAATCTTTCACGATAGAGACGCGGACAAGCTTGAAGATGCGTTAAACAGAATGCTCGAACAACACGAAGACGAGAACATCGAAATCCAGTATCAACATTGCGCTACAAATACCGGATATAGCTGGTTGGAGACCTACTCCGCAATGGTCATTTTCAAGTGACGGGGTGCAGCATGAAGCAATACTGTCGTTACTGCGCCCGCGCCTTCTTGCAAGATGATGACATGATTTGGTGCGAGACAAAGAATGAAATTCGAACTGACCGTCAGATAACGCGGCTGAACCGCTGCCCACACTTCGAATTTTGCTCGATAGACGTTCTTAACCCAGAACGGGAATACAGGCCGGCAGAAAAACGTAGGTCGGCGCAGACAAAGGAACCGGACATGGAACAAACGACTATGTTTGGCGGATGGGAATAGGAGAAAAGGAAATGAGTAAACCAAAATACAAACGTGGCTTGCAGATATGGTCGTTAGACTCGCTTATCCGTCAGGAAAATATCTGCTGGTACGACAGGCTGTGGAATAGAAAGTGGTTCATGAATTTGCAAATGCAGTTAATTGTCCAAGCAATTAACAATGGAACGATTTACTACGCACTTGAGAGGGATAACGGATATGAGCATAGAACATCTGAAAACAGTGACGCGCACGGCGCGTAAACAACATCGCTGTGATTACTGTGGAAACTGCATCAACCGTGGAGAAAAGTACGAAATCAGCACGCTTCGCTTCGAGGGCGAACTGTATGAGTGGAAAATGCACCCGGAATGCTATGACCTTGCCTCATGGCTGCAAGACTACATCGACCCAGATGAAGGAATCACAGAAGATGACTTCCGGGATGCCTGCTTGGACGTTTGTCAGACATTCGTCTGCCCAGACTGCGAGCAGTATCAGAAATGCGATGGTGATGTTCCGTGCGAGGAATATGGACCAGCGTGCATCCACAAAATCTGGGAACTGTCCAGAAAATACTATTTGAGCCGGAAGCGGAGCCAGCAAAACGGCTGGTGGGAGTGGCGGCTTGTACCAATCGATGAAAGGAACTGAAAAATGAAGAAACAAGAGATTTTGAAGGAGCTGAGGCGACATGGCGGCTCGCTGGCAGTAGCTGCAGCCAATGAAATTGAGACGCTTGCGGCTAATAATGCGGAACTAGACAAATCGTTAGGTGCCTTAACAACGGCATATAACGAGTTGCTGGGCCACATGCCGGCGTGGATCAGTGTCAAAGACGACCTTCCGAAGGCTAAAGCTGCATATGGGTGGGTGAGCTGCACTGTTACTGTCATGGAGTCAGTAAGTAATCCATTCACAGATGAACCGTATGACAGGAAGTTCGTTTCGCCCGCAGTTTTTGACACCGAACAAAAGATATGGCACATCGGAAGAGATAAAGAAAGTGAAGTCCTTGCCAATGCTCTTCTGGGAATCGAAGATGCTCCACTCACCGGATATTATGTCACCCACTGGATGCCACTTCCTATTGCGGCCGGGGAGGATTAAACCATGCCCATCATGAATTACACGACGAAGGTCGATGTGTTTGCGACGCTTGGTGAGATTCAGGGGCAGCTCGTCAAACATGGTGCGAAGAAAATCATGCAGGATTACGACAATGACGGGCATATCACAGCACTGTCCTTCCTGATTGATACACCGAATGGCCCGCGCGGAGTCAAATTGCCAGCAAACGTCGACGCAGTGTGGAATGTACTTACAAAGCAGAAAGTCAAATGCGACCGCGATCAGGCCGAACGTGTCGCTTGGCGCATCGTGAAGGACTGGGTAGCTGCACAGATGGCGATTCTGGAATCCGAGATGGTGCAGATGGATGAGATCTTCCTTCCGTATATGCTCAACGATAAGGGTCAGACGCTATTCCAATGCTACCGGCAGAACCAGCTTTCAATCGGAGGGACAACATGACCGAACCATTGACACTGCAGGAACTCGCAAAAATGGATGGGCAACCGGTTTGGGTTGGAGAACCAATCAACAGTTGGCACAAAGTATGTGTTCATGCGGATGTGCAAAAAGAAGATCTTGCAGGAAAGAAAATTCGCCGCGCTCAAATGATGGTAGATGGGAAACTCGTTGATGTTCCGAACGCTCCGGTCTATCAGCATTCACTTGATGGCAGTTTGCCTGGCAGAGATCTTCCGAGAGCGTTCTTGGGTACGACGAAAGATGAACCCAAGAAGAAATATGAAACGCAGAAACTAATGATCGATGGAAAACTCCGGGATGTCGAGATCTACAGGGTCCCGGAACTGTTAAAGCAAGTACCTGGTGCAGATTGCCGGGAATGCGCTTTCTTCGGAACGGTGAAAGCATACGAACTCGGTCTGCCGTACTGCTGGTCGGATGAAGTAGCCGAGGCCGACATTTTCGCGCTTGGGAAGCAGATCTGTTTCCGGAAGCGCAATGATACGAACGAGAAACATTCTGGGAGGAAGGAGTAAAATATGCCACCTAAAGATAATTCTGAAAGAGCCTGTGAAGAGTGCATCCATTATTGGGCGTGCTCCAGACAATGCGGCGAGCCGATGGCGCAGAGTAGTGCCACTGGCTGTGAGTGCTACGAGACGGTTAAAAGCAGTATGGCGTATTATGTCGGGACACTGGATGGAGCCAAAGTAAAAATCCCAAATCGCCTCCGCGAGCTTGCCGAGGCCGACAAAGCCGGGCGCGTCCTGATTCTGCCGTGCGCACCGGATGCAATTTACTGGGAGAAGGTAGGCGGCATTCTGGCACAGTCTCGCTTTGAAGGTCTGCACGTCTACGAAGACGGAACGATTAAGTACGCTGGTTACGGCATAGAAATCTGCTCGGAGGACATCGGCAAGACCGTATTTTTGACGGGGGAAGAAGCGGAGAAAGCTTTGCAGGAAATGGAGGGCAAGAAGGATGGTTAGTCTGAGCCCGTATGAGATGGAATGCCGGGAAATTAAGCGGATCTGCGACAAGTACGGACACGGGAACGTGATGGAGTGGGCGTCTGCGCTGTGGCGGAGAGAGGCCAGAGCGCAGGGGTTCCCGGAAGATGGCTGTTTTGTGCCGACGTGCCCATCGTTTATCAAACGCAAGTACCAGAATCCAAAGCAGCATGAATTGTATGACGGTTTTGTAAAAAAGATACTTGGAACTCGGAAGGATGACCAACAGTGAAGACATTGAAAATACCAAAGTATATCTACGAGTGGATGGTGCTTACCGCACACTATTCCTACAAAGCTGCAGAGCTCAACCGGAAGGTGTCTGAGTGGCTGGAACATCACGGAGTTGATGTCGACGCGCTCAGTGATGGTTCCGGATGCGGATTCGAAGAGCTGATGTACGGGCGTAACATCGCAGATGAACTCTGCGAAAGGATAGAAAGAGAGGCAGCAAATGCGGACATATCTCAGAAGTGATTACGCGCTCCACCCGTGCGGCGCGGGATATGAATATTGCGACGGGGAGTGTTCTCATTGCGAAGCTGCGGCATCGACATATACCTCAAACACTACGCAGCCCAAATATGAGCCGTGGCGAAAAGAAATGCAAGAAAGGCCGGTGACACCGACAAACAATGAACAGACCAGAAACGACGAAGTGGCTTTCGGCACTGCTGGAAGAACATATTGACCCGAAGAACGACCCGCGCGTCTACTGGGCGAAGGAAGTCACGTTCGACTACGGCAGCGTTTCTCCCATTCGCGTGGACTATATGCAGTTCAAGCCGGTCAACAACAGCGTGTCCGGCATCGAGAAGGGCGATGTGTACTGCTACGAGATCAAGTCCTCCGTCGAAGACTTCCACTCGAAGAACGGACACAACCTGATTGGGGATTTCAACTACTACGTCATGCCGCTGGAAGTCTACGAAAAGGTCCGGGACGAACTGCCATACAGCGTTGGCGTTCTGTGCCCGGAAAAACTGGGTTATAAATTCCTGCCGTACATTCTGAAAGTGGTGCAGCGTGTTCGCCGCATCGACAGAAAAAGGCCGCTCCAGGAAATGCTCCTGATGATGTGGCGCAGCTCCAGGCGGGAAATTGTAAAAGCGAGAAAGGAAGTGAATGGAAATGACGAACCTTAAACCATGCCCGTTCTGCGGAGGTGAAGCAAAATTCTTCAGAAAAGCAAGTTTTGAGTTCGGAACACGGCGCGGCTGGCAGTTTGGAATCCATTGCACAAAGTGCGGCGTCGGAACTCCAAAGAACGATTACACGGTAGAAGTTGAATTTTCAGACTATGGAGAAGTGAAAGTCGTGAAAGACGAACGGCCGACCGCACTCGAAAAATGGAATTTGAGGACGCACCACTGAGGAAGGAAGAACAGAATGGGCCAGCACAAACATAACCCGACAGCCATTGCGGCCAAGAACGGGGAGCTTCCACCTAAGCAGCGTGAGAAGCAATTGACCAAGCGGGAGGCAGAAGTGCTTCTGCGAAGAAAAATCCTCGATCTGATGCCGGGGGCATTCGCTCTCCCAGATGGGATGAAAGAAATAATTGCAAATGGAGGAACGCCATATGTCTAGCAATGTGAATAAGGTCCTTTTCGAAGCGGTCGAGCGCAAGCTGGAAACAGCGCGCGAATCATATGCCGTATATCGATCTACAATGGAGGACTTGAACCAGCTGCTCAAGGACATGATCGACTATGCAGTAAAGAACAACTGGAACCTCCAAAAACTGTCCGATTATGCCATTGAAGGTTATTTGTATGATGGAAAACCGGAAATCGGTGAGGTTATGGAAAAGATCATAGAGATGTTCGGAGTGCCGGAGGGGGAACTTTGAAATGGTGTATTACATCAAAGATCAGGACCTGTTCGACCTTCTTGACGAGAACGGCAGAGCGATACTGACTGCCGCAAAAATCAACAGACTTGAGGGAGTCTGCTTTCCCGCAGAACAGCACGTCGGAGATCGCGCGTGGAAGAAGGCCATGAGCATCCTCGACAAAAAATATGCGGAAGCGAAAAAGCTGCCGTTCATCCGTGACCCGTTGGCATGGGCGCTGTATCACACATGGAAGGAGTTTGACGATGGAAAACGTTGCGACTGAAGAATTTATCAGCAGAACCGAGGCGCTGAAAGACTTTGAATCCTGCAACGCGGAAAATCCGAATTGGACACCTCAACGGGTGAAAACGCTTCTGTTGCGCCAGCAAACAGCCGATGCAGTTCGGGTGGTGCATGGACGGTGGGTAAAAAACGATTTTTTATCTGATGATATAAATACCACAGCTGCATGTAGCCGGTGCGGCAAATTGATTGGGTGGTTTGGCGATGATCCTCTGCCGTATTGTCCATTCTGCAACGCATATATGGACGGAGGCGACGAACAATGATAGCTTGCCTCACTTACAACATCATCAATATTATGGCCTGGTGTTGGCTTGCCGACCGATTCGGGCATTGGTGGATTGCGCTTTTCGCGATATTCACGATGATCCATTACAGCAGCACCAAGAAGTCAGATGGCGGAGGTGACGAAAGTGCGCCTAATTGATGCAGATAAGCTGGAAGTAATCAGCTACAAAGACACGGAAGGCCGGGAGGACACATTCGACGAAGGTGTTCGTTGGATGGCCGAGCAAATCGACAAGCAGCCAACGGTAGAGGCCACTCCCGTTGTGCATGGGAAATGGATCAAAAATGAACTCCTCTCGACTGACTTTGCTCCAGTGTACGACTGCAGCGAGTGTCATAAGTCAATCGAGCAGAAGTACCCTACGCTTCCGCAACACTGTGAACACTGTGGGGCGCTGATGGATGGAGGTTGTGAAAATGCCTGAAAGAGATATGCAGAGCGTAGATGTTTGCGCCAGAAAGAATAAGATAAAGACCAATTTTGCAAAAATTGTTGTTTCTGGATCGGCTGAAAAGCCGTATTACAACATTTTGTATTTTGATCCGGTAGATAAAAATTATCACGTTGGGTTCGGTTCGTTTTACCTTGCGTATGTATTCAAGTGGCTATCGGAAGAATTTGAAATTGAAGATGCACCGACTGTTGATGCCGTCGTGGTAACGCGTTGCAAAAACTGTAAAGATTTCCGTCAGAACAACGAGAATGACCCATACTGCGTGAACAAGCGCGGCCTAGATGATCCAGTGCCAGACGGGTTCTGCAACTACGGGAAGCCAAAGGAGGAACGTGAAAATGGGCGTAACGATTAAATGCAAGAAAACCGGTTGTGGCATCGACCTCGGGTATAGCGGATTCATGCGGCTGCGGAACAAAGTGGCTGAACTCATGGGAGGGCCGTTCTACAGCCACTACAAGAAATTATACGATGCGCCGCCTCTCATGCGACCGGATGCGGAAAAGAAGTTCTATACGGAATGGGACACGGAAGCAATCAGGCTGATTACGGAAAACAACATTCCGTTGAAAGTCGTGAATTTCCTGCTTGAAGGCGACTGCGATGGGAAAATCCGGTACGGAGCCTGCAAGGAAATTCTGAAGGTCATCGGGGACTACGATGACAACATCTGCTACGGCTATGCCGGCCGGAGCGACTGCGCAATGTTCCGAGACTTCAAGGCAATCTTGCAGGACTGCGTGGACAACAAATGCGATATGGTCTGGATGTAGGAGGACAGAAAATGGATGCTGTGGCGTATTTCAAAGCATATGCGAGAATGTGCGATTCTTTTGATTCTAAGAACAACATCACGGGAAAACCGTGTGTAGGCTGTCCACATGACGATATTGGACGCGGATGCCATATGAACGATCTCACCAACAACGCAGAGGAATGTGTTGCTGCAGTCGAGAAGTGGGCAAAAGAACATCCTGTTAAAACGAGGCAGAGTGAATTTTTGAAGATGTGGCCTGATGCTGAGATTGGCGGCGACGGATTGCCAAATGTCGCACCATGCCAGTTGTGTCTTGGGTTGATTCATAGCGAATTTCCGGAAGATTGCGAGAGTAGAGGATTATGTGTTGAATGCCGCCGTGATTTTTGGCTGGCCGAAATCAAGGACGAAGAAGCATAATTGGAGGACGGAGATATGGATGCTGTTGAATTCTTAAAAGAACGAACTAGGATGTGCAATTTTTATATGAGCACTTGCATCAACTGCCCTGGGAACAAAGTTGAATATTGCGCAACATTATGTGCAGCCGCTATTGAACTAGTCCCTATTGTAGAGCAATGGGCAAAAGAACATCCTGTCAAAACAAGACAGAGCGAATTGCTCAAGTTGTTTCCTAACTTAGTTTTTGAAAATGGGTGTTTTTGTATGTGTCCCAAATACGTTGGTCAGAAAGAATGTATTGATGGGCCACTTGAGAAAATCACTTGCGATAAATGCAAGCGTGATTTTTGGCTGGCCGAAATCAAGGACGGTGAAGCATGATGGACAAACATCTGATTTACAGGGAAGACGCGCTCGAAATCGTGCGCCGGACATCGGGAGATTATGCTGCGGCATTCGCTGAGATCAGCCGACTGTCGGCAGTGGACGCAGTACAGGTTACGCGCTGCAGGGACTGCGATGGCCACCGGGCAGAAATTTCGTGGTGTGGGACATATGTTAGGTGCGGCTTTCGTGACGCGACCGGCCTTAATATGCCGGAGGATGGGTTCTGTTCTCTTGGGAAAGGAGGACAATAAATGCCGCTCATAAACGTTGCTCTCTACGGAGAAGGAAAAAGAAATAACAGGCTTCGGGCAGAATATATTTGCTGCGATCACACGCAGGAATGCTCCGCATACCACGAAGGGAAATGCCTGAACGTTACCATACCGTTCAACCGACGGTGTGAACTTGGCAGAGTTGAAAAAGTGGATGGCGGCACAAAGCAGAGCAGACTCTATGACAGTGTAACGAACATGGCACGGCATTCTGAAAAATATCGCCTTCTTAAATACCCATCCCATTGGTATGTAATTCGCATTGGAGATATGGCGTATCTGAATCTTCCTTACGTTGACCTCAAATTGGACGGACGCCGACTGAACGCATCAACGGCGATATTCACAAATCAACATTTACTAGTGGACAGACCAATGCTGACACCGGACAATTTGGACAACGTACTTGGATATAAACCACGCAATATGTGCGGAGACATCATCACGGGCTATGCGGATGAAAGCGTACCGAATTTCCTGCGCCAATTCAAAAGACTGTTTCCAGTGGAATATGACCGTTTCGTGAAAGAGTACCCGAAGTATGCAGAGCTGTCCCCGACGTTTATCGGAAGATACGCAAAACTCGCAACGTGCAATTCAGACTGCGTGTATAAGGATTCAAGCGGGAACAAGTTCACGATGGAAGATGGGAAATGGATGGTCTGCAAAGAGTATAGATCGGGATTCCTTCCGTTTGGAGCGTCCAAGGCAGAAGTCATTATTACGCTGACAGACGATATGAAAGCTAAAATCACGGACAATGCGCAGGTCTTGGATGACACTGTGTTTGTATAGGAGCACACATGAACAAAAGCTATTTGGAATTTCTGAAATCAAAGCAAAATGTTGCGGTCGATGCTGGGTTTGAATGCGCAGATTTGAATAAGCACCTGTTTCAGTACGAAGCTGACATCGTTCGGTGGGCATTGAAGAAGGGAAAAGCCGCTCTGTTTGAAGACTGCGGTCTCGGTAAGGGCATTCAGCAGCTCTCCTGGGCGGAAAAGGTCTGTGAACACACTGGTAGGAGCGTCCTTGTGGTCGCGCCACTTAGCGTAGCTCATCAGACTGTACGTGAAGGTGAGAAGTTCGGCATTAAGGCTACATACGCGCCGGACATGGGTGCAATTACTGATGTCGGCATCTACACCACCAACTATGATCGCATCAGCAACTTCGACGCATCTGTATTCGCCGGCGTGGTTCTCGACGAATCCAGTATCCTGAAGGACTACACAAGCGCAACGAAGCAAGAGCTGATCGATATGTTCAAGTTTGCTCCGTATAAGCTCTGCTGCACGGCAACGCCGTCACCGAATGACTACGTGGAACTTGGCAATCATGCGGAGTTCCTCGGCATTATGAGCCGGACTGAGATGCTGGCGACCTACTTTGTCCATGATGGCGGTGAAACTCAGAAATGGCGGCTGAAAGGTCATGCGCAGGAAGCGTTCTTTGCTTGGGTTGCAAGTTGGGCGTGCTGCATGACTAAACCGTCAGACCTTGGGTATGAAATGGAAGGATTCAATCTTCCAGAGCTTCGCCTTCATGAAATCACTTGCCGGTCGGACATGATCGAAGCAGATGATGGTCAGATTGGATTTTTGCCACAGGTGTCTATGTCTCTGCTGGAACGACGCAAGGCCAGACGTGACAGCATGAGCGTTCGCACGAAAAAAGCTGCTGAAATTGCGGCGAGTGAAGATACGCCGTGCCTTCTCTGGTGCGACCTGAACGCAGAACAAGATGAGTTGGAACAGGTTCTTGGCGACAATGCTTTTTCAATTCGAGGCTCGACACCGGATGATAAAAAAATCGAATTGGAACGCCGATGGCGAGAAGGAGAACGCAAAATCCTTATCACGAAGCCAGCCTGTTACGGATACGGGATGAACTGGCAGCATTGCTGCCGGGAGGTATTTGTTGGACTTTCGGACTCGTTCGAAGCCTACTATCAGGCTGTACGCCGGTGCTGGCGATACGGGCAGACGAACCCTGTCGACGTGTACATCGTAATCTCCGACGCAGAAGGCGCTGTCAAGGCAAACATCGAGCGAAAGCAGACCGACGCAATCCGGCTGACGCAGGAGCTTGTGAAGTACACAAAGGATATCCTCAGTGCCGAAGTGCGGCACACCACAAGAATCACAGAAAACTATTTTGCAAATGAAAGGATGAATGTACCAGCATGGCTGAAAGTTTCGTAAAGAAAGAAGTTATCACTGACCGCTACGCCATCTATAACGGCGACAGCTGCGAAATCCTTCCCGGAATCCCGGACAACAGCATTCACTTTGAAATCTATTCTCCGCCTTTTGCATCGCTCTACACCTACTCAAACAGCGACCGCGACCTTGGAAACTGTAAGTCCGATGGCGAGTTCTTTGAGCATTTCAGTTTCATCATCAAGGAACTGTACCGCATCCTGATGCCAGGACGTATCATGGCTGTCCACTGCATGAACCTGCCGACTTCCAAAGAACGTGACGGGTATATCGGAATCAAAGATTTCCGTGGAGATCTGATTCGCGCATTCCAGAAAGAAGGGTTCATCTACCATTCGGAGGTTTGCATCTGGAAAGACCCTGTGATCGCCATGCAGCGCACAAAAGCGCTTGGGCTTTTGCATAAGCAGCTCAAAAAGGATTCCTGCATGTCGCGGCAGGGCATTCCTGACTATGTGATTGCAATGCGGAAACCAGGCGAGAACCCAGAACGCGTCGAGCATACGAACGAATCCTTTCCTGTCTCCGTCTGGCAGCGTTATGCGTCCCCGATTTGGACAGACATCAATCCGTCTGACACGTTGCAGGCAAGTTCAGCACGCGAGGAGAACGACGAGAAACATATTTGTCCCCTTCAGCTTACCGTTATTCGCCGCGCCCTCAATCTCTGGTCAAATCCAGGCGATACGGTCCTCAGTCCGTTCATGGGCATCGGTTCAGAGGGTGTTGTGGCCTTGCAGAACGGCCGCAGGTTCGTGGGAGTGGAACTTAAACCGAGCTACTACGAACAGAGTGTAAAGAACTGCGCGGCAGTCACAGAAACGACGCAGACAAGTCTATGGTGAAAATCGCGCGCGTGTTTCCGCGCAAGACATCCATGTCGCCGACAGACGCGCTGGCATTTTTCGGCCCGCCGACCATCGAGAATATCGCGGACTGCATTAAAGAAAACGTGACAGAAGTGCATATCTCGGTGACATTTACGTGGGACATCGAAAAGGCCGAAGATCTGTACTACGCATGGCAGATCCTTGGCGTGCCGGTTGAAGTCGGCGGCCCTGCGTTTGACGATCGCATGGGAGACTTTACGCCCGGCCTGTATCTGCGGGATGGGATGATTTTTACATCACGCGGCTGCACAAAGGACTGTTGGTTCTGCTCCGTGCCGCGCTGCGCGCACGGGGAAATCAAAGAGCTGCCGATTGTGGATGGATGGAACATCCTTGATGACAACATTCTGGGAACGTCAGAAGCGCATTTTCGGGCAGTCTGTGACATGCTCAAGAGGCAAAAACACAGATCTGTTTTTACAGGAGGATTAGAACCGGCACTGCTTCAACAATGGCAAGCGGATTTTCTGTATGAAGTAAAACCGGCGCGTCTATACACGGCGTATGACACCCGCGATGATCTGGAGCCGCTGATCGAGATGGGTAAGAAGTTGCGGGCAGCAGGATTCCGCCCGGCGAGCCACACCATGTGCTGCTATGTGCTGTGCGGCTACGACGGTGACAGTTTTGAGGACGCTGAGAAGCGCCTAGTCCAGACAATGCAGGCCGGATTTGTGCCGTATGCCATGCTGTTTCGCGGCGAGGACGGAAAGTACGACCCGGAGTGGCGGCGGTTTCAACGCGAATGGTGTAGACCAATCATCACGGGGAAGAAATTTAACGAGTATTGGCTGGCTCAAAACGATACTTAAAAAATTTTTTCCTAACGACGAGTCAAAGCGTGTGACAGGAAAATAGAGAAATAGATAGAAAAGTTATGAATACTCCTTAAACATCCGTATGTGCAGAACATATGGATGCTTTTTTATATGACCTAAATCATTTGGAGGGGTGAGTATGCTGAAAATAGAGGGAGTGATAAGTGATGAACGAAAAATACAGCAAAATCCGAATGCGGTACATCGGAAAAACAGGATATCACGGCCTGAAGCACAGAAAAGTCTACGAGATCAGCATTGTCAGCATGTACGGGAAATTTTGGGTAGAGGTTGGAGACGAAGCCATCGCTTATGTTTCGCTCGCCATGCTCTGCCGGAACTGGGTCGACGTTTAGAAAGGAGAACAGCATGAACGATTGCGAAAGAATTATCGCTTACTGCAAACAGCATGGATCTATCACGCAGCTGGAAGCGACCAGAGAACTTGGCACAACGCGTCTTGGCGCGCGGATTTGGGATTTGAAGCACAGACTTGGCTATGAGGTTGAGGATGTCTGGGAGACGGCCACAGACCGCTTTGGAGATGCCACGCGGTACAAGCGGTACTTCGTCAAGGAGAAGGCACAATGAGCGATACCTGCGAAGGCTGCAAGTGGTGGGAACCGTTTAATTGGGCCTGCTGTAACGGAGACAGCCCACATTGTGCGGATTTCGTCAACTGCGGATGTAAGTATTTCGAACGAAAGGACAATGAGGAATGCCAGAACGAAAAGGAACAGCGCCATTAACTGCGCGTGAAGAGCCGACTACTACACAGAGATCGTGCGTGGGATGCGACGCATGGGATGATTTCACCTGCTGCAATGCGTCAAGCCAGTTCTTCGGCGGGGCAGTTGACTGCGGGTGCAGATATTACAAGACGGAGGTGATGGAAAAGTGACACAGAAGGAAGCAGTGCTGAAAAAGCATCCGGAGGCAAGACAAAAAAATAGCTTCGGAGGAGTGTGGGGTTGTCCGTACTTATACGAAGATGTTCTTCCAAACGCGCTTAAAATGTGCAGTGAAACATCTCCAGCAAGACCGGAACTATGTGAGAAATGTTGGAATCAGGAAATGAAGCTTCCTGTACCAGTGGAAAAACCAATGGCTCAGGTCAACGCATTCATGAATCAGGACGTGGAAGAAAAGCCGACCGAAAGTGCCGTGGAACATCCGACGCATTATTGCCAAGGCTCTATTGAGTGCATCGATGCGCTCAATGCAATGGTCGAAGGGTGGCTCGACCCGGTAGCGGCGGTATTGGCGTGGCAGACAGTTAAGTACATCTGGCGGCATCCGTTCAAGGGTAAGCCGGTGGAAGACCTCAAAAAAGCACAATTCTATCTTGAACGGTTGGTACAGCAGTATGAGTGTAAGAAAAAAGACTGACCGTCGATTGACGCTCATCCGTCCATGCGGAACATGCGGCCAGATGGTAGTCACGAGTGCTGGTTCCCCGTTTATGAGAATGATTGAACGGGATGGAAAGAAGGAAGCGGTTACTTACTACTGCTGTCAAAGCTGCTACAAAGCGAGCTACAAACACATTGGCTGGTACGACGGGAAAACGGCTGAACGTCGCGCGGAACGTGAAAAGAACCGGGATAGGAGAGAGTATAACTGCCGCTACTACGCAGAGCACGCGGAAGAGATCAAAGCCAAGAAACGTGCATACTACGCAGCGCATCCAGGGCTGTCCGCTCAAAATAGCCAATATTACAGAGTGAAGCAAAAGCTTATTGCTGCAGAGGCTGGCGAAGGAGGACAGGTGTCATGAGAAAATTCCTTTTCTGTGTCTGCGTGATTCTTGTCCTCGTGTCGGTTACGCTGTTGATTTTCCGGAGTGGTATTGAGCAAGCTCTTGCCAATCAGGCAACATCTGAAGTGGACGCTGCGATGACTGCCGCAAGTCAAGAATCACTGAATGAACCGGAAGACCCGGAGGAAATAGCGGAAACAATTCAGGAAACTCCGCAAGAACCGGATGACGAAGAACAAGACATCGAGGAAGACTTCGACGATTCGCTGTTCTGCCATCCGCCTCATACGAAAGACGGAGTTGGTGGAGACGGCGGGTTTATCACAGATGACCCATATGACTTAGAGCTTTTGGCACGAGCAATTTATGCCGAAGCTGGCGGGGATGACTGCAGCGACGAAACTCGCATCATGGTTGGAAATGTGATTTTGAACCGCATGAATGACCCAAGATACCCGGACACCATGGAAGAAGTGCTGACACAGCCGCTTCAGTACAACGTGTTCGACAGAACCGGTGTCGTTTGGAAAGACAGAGCATCGAACCAAGAGGAAAAAGATGCCGTTGAGCGCGCGTATCGCTGCGCCGAACGTGTATTACTCGGAGAAAAGCTCCTTCCTGATGACGTGATTTTCCAGTCGGAATACATACAGGGGACTGAGATCGTAGTTTATCAGGACGGAATGTACTTTTGCAGATGAAACGGAGGGACTGGCATGGCAGCAATCATATCCGCCCCGTGTAAAGATTGCCCGAAACATCAACCAGGCTGCCACGGGAAATGTAAAGACTATGCTGAATTTCTGGAAAAAGACGCCGCAATCAAAGCTCAAATAGCACAGCAGCGAAAAAAGCTTGCGCCTACGGCTTCCTTCACAAAACGTCACCGGCAGCTCATTCGAGAAGGAAAGAGGTGCGTGAAATGAATTCACTTTCCAGGGCGCTGGTCATTCTTGCGGCTTTATTCTGCCTTTTCGGAGGATGCGTCTTTTGCAGTGTGGCAAAACGATGCAGCACATCAACCGAACGCATACGATATGCTCTCGTCGGCGGGTGTGCAATCATGGTCGGTGCGATCTTGATGGTCTTGACCGTCACACACTAGCACTATGAGCCCGCTGGAGACCACGTGGTGGAAGAAAAGGGTCTTGACGTGAAATGAGACGCAGAAAACCAGAACTCGCCTCAAACGGCCACGAGCGGCGCGAGACAAGCAAACGATCAAACCAAAGGAGAAGCAAATAGATGCTGAACAGAATCAACATACAGGGACGAGTTGTAAAAAAGCCGGAAATGCGAGTGACGCAGAGCGGCAAGCCAGTAGCAAGCTTCACGCTTGCGGTTGAGCGTGACTACGTTGCACAAGGGCAGGAGAGGGAGACCGATTTCCTCGACGTGGTTGCATGGAATCAGAAAGCAGAGGTCGCAGGGAAGTACCTCGATAAGGGGAGCATGGCAGTCGTTGACGGACGCCTGCAGATCCGCACATGGACAGACAAAGAAGGAAACAAGCGCCGCAACGCTGAGATCTTGGCGGACCAGATTTACTTCTGCGGAAGCAGACAGTCAGATGGAGCGGCGAAGACCAGCGGAGCCGAAGTTTCGTCGGCATCTGATGTTCCGGACGGATTCACGATGCTGGATGAGAATGCAGATGATCTGCCATTTTGATGGAGGTTGCAAATGACTTTGAAGTTTGAAGTAAGAATTTTTGCCGATGAAAATTTGGGGAACTTCGCTGATCCAGAAGCACCGATGATTGACTTGGGAATGCTAACTGAGGAAGAACTTGGTGGCATAATGGACATCGCAGCTAGAAAAGGATATTGGGTGCTGGCAAAGCCAACATCTATTTGACCGGAGGTCCGAACCTATGGATAACGTTCAATGGATAAAGCTCAAAGTCGGAATGTTTGACGGCGAAAGCTTCAAGAAAATCAAAAAAGCGAAGATCGGCGGCGAGAGCTTCCGTGATAAACTGACGGCCGTGTGGTTTGAACTGATGGACTTCGCCGGTAAATGCAACCATTCTGGATTCCTCATAAATTCAAGAGAGATCCCGTTCCAGTCGATCAGTGATATCGCAGTCATGATTGACCGCACTCCGGAAGAACTCGAACTCTGCATGAACTTCTTCATCAACGAAGGTATGGTTGAAATCATCGACGATATGTACCTTTTGTCGAATTGGATGGTGTATCAGAACGAAGCTGGACTCGAAAAGATCAGAGAGCAGACAAGACTTCGGGTAGAAAAACACAGAAAAAAGAAGGCTTTGACCGAAGGAAAAGGCGAGAAAGAAGGTAACGTTACAGGTAACGTTACCACTGCGTTACGAAATCGTTACCCTCTTATTCTTAATTCTAATTCTAGTTCTAATTCTAGTATTAAGAAAAAAGAAGAAAAAGGGGGTACGGGGGAAAAGGGAGGAAAAGCGCAGCCGGTTTCCGATGAGATCAACGCTGCTATGTCTAAGCTTCCTTCGATGGTCCAAGACCAAATGCAGGACTGGCTCGAATACAAAACCGAGCGAAAAGAATTCTATACCCCGCGTGGCTTGCAGTCTTTGATGACAGTTGTGAAAAAGAGAGTAGACCAATACGGAGCGCAGGCGGTCAATGATGTAATTGAGCGTACCATGGCTTCAAATTATCGCGGGGTAGTGTGGGAATGGCTTGAAAGAAAACCGCAGCCGACAAAACAATCTCTGCGAGACAATGCGCCGCTCGATTACGGTTCACCGGAGGACTTCTACAAATGACCGCAAGCTTGGAAGAACTGATGGCGATTCGCGCGCAAAAGAAAGCAGAGTCATCGTATGTTCCCGACAGAGACCCAACGGGCTTTTCGAATGTTCTCCGGGCCGTCGCAGAAAAGGTCCCTGTCGAAACCGATGGAACGGAAATTGGGGAAGACGGATTCCTCCATTGCAAGAAGTGTGGTGGACGTCGGCAGCGCGAAGTTGACCTTCCGGACGGGAACAAGATGACGGTTTCGTGTGGCTGCAGGTGCATGAAAGAAGCTTGGGATGCGAAAGAGGCGAAGCGCAAGGCAGAGGAAGAAGCAATGCGAATCGAGAGCTTGCGCACGCTGGCTTTTCCGGATTCTGATTCAGCAATGCTCCAATGCACGTTTGAAAACGATGATATGGCGCGGCCTGAAGTTTCAAATGGCCTGAAAGCGTATTGCGAAAACTTTCCGCGCCTGCGCAGAGAGGGGAAGGGCCTGCTGCTCTATGGAACAGTAGGCACCGGGAAGAGCTTCCTTGCGGCGTGCATCGTGAATGATCTGGTGTCAAAAGGCTACAAGTGCATGATGACCACGTTTTCCAGACTCACGAACCAGATCGGTGCGCTATGGGAAGGAAAGCAGGAGTTCATAGACGGTCTGACGCGGTATGACCTGATAGCAATCGATGATCTTGGCGTCGAGCGCGACACGGAGTATATGAACGAGAATATCACCACGATAGTCGATGCACTGTACAGGGCGCATGTACCGCTGGTCATCACGAGTAACTACACGCCGCGCCAGATGAAGGAAGAATGTGAAACCCGGCGCAAACGAATCTATGACAGGCTGATTGAGAACTGCCATCCAATCGAAATGTCCGGCGAAAGCCGCCGCGTAAAAAAGGGACGTCAAGATTACGTGGAAATGAAAAAGCTATTGGGGGTGTGATTATGCGCGATAAACAGCTAGAGATACCTGCCGCCAGCTGCGCTTGGTGCGCCGGTGAGATCTATCTCAACGACACTGTATGGTTCGATGGATTCTCGACGTATGTTCACGATGAGTGCCTGAAAGAAATCGAAGGTTCACCGGAAGAAGCCCCCATTGCGGCATTCATCAAAAAAAACTACCGAAAATCCACAATGAGAGATCTCATTGAAAGCGCGCGGGAGGAAGAACGGGATGAAGTTTGAAATTGTCCGTGCGCTGGATGGGAAAGGCATGATGATGACAGAACACGAGTCATGCATCTACGACGACGAAACCATCCGAAGCATGATGAAAGCGGGCTACAAAGCCTACAAGGACGGCCGGGTCTATCGGCCGCAGGACGGAGGAAAGAAAAGTGGTACAGGTCGGACAAACCGTAAAGCGTCTGGTTAACTTCTCGCCGGACAAGACAATCGGTAGACCAACGGACAAAGAATTGCTCTTCGGGAAGGTCATATACGTGCATCCAAATGGGCGGTTCTATACGGTCGAGTTCACATTTTGGAACGGGGCAAAAATCCGTTCATGCTATAAAGAGGGGGAAAACGATGGGTAATGGGCTTACCTATGCACAGCGACTTCAAATTGCCAGAGATACTGAACTGCAGATTGGCGTGGACACCGGATTCCAAAAGGCAGCTGATTTCTTTGGCATTGCACTATACGAAGAAGGCTTCGGTGAAAAGCGCCTGGAAAAGATTGCCCGTCGAGTGATGGAACTCGACGAGGAATATGGCGATGCGTGGACAGGCCGCGCAGAAGCAGATTACAAGCAGGAGCAAATCGACCGGGTTCTGAAAAAGGCATACGGGAAGAACTTCACGCCGTTCTTTGACCGGAATCCGTATATCAAGAGGTTCAACTACGCAGGGAAGGGGAAACGGTAATGTACGAAGATAAGGTAACGGTGGTTGGCACTGCCATGAGGCACATAGACGCGGAACCAGACCAAAACGGAACATCCTGCGCATACTGGCGCGGGTTTCTGCAGGGAGCCCTCATGCAGCAGCACGAAGACATGCACGGCATACAAGAGCAAATTGCGGCGAGCATACTCAAAAATGCAAAGTTTGAGGACAGCCGTGTGCGTTACGTGAAAGACGAGGGTGCGAAGACACCGACATATGCACATCAGGACGATGCAGGAATGGACCTGTATGCGTCCAAAGGAAACTACATCCCGGCCGGCGGCAGATGCACGTTCCCAACTGGAATCCATATCGAGATCCCGAAGGGTTACTTCGGCGCAATCAGAGCCAAGAGCGGACTGCTCCGTAACCACGGTATCATTTGCTCTGGCACGATTGACGTCGGATACACGGGTGAAATCATGGTGACGCTCGTCAACACAAGCGATGAGATTTACTGCGTTTCAGAAGGCGACAAGATTGCGCAGCTGATAATCATTCCGTATGAGCGCGTCGAGCTGTTGGAAGTTGAGTCACTTGAAAAGACCGAACGTGGAGACAACGGATTCGGGAGCAGCGGTCGATGAAATGGGAAGAGATGGACGGCCTGGAACGGAGCCGGCAGTTCAAGCAACTTAGGGAACTGTTTTTCGAAGCCTTCGGAAAGTATTGGGACGAAGAGTTTGCAGAGTATCAAACTGTGTTTGAGCCTCAAATGCCAGATGAAATAGAGTGTTCCAAAGCCTACGGTGGGTATGGACATCCGATGCAGATCATCTCCGATGGTGAGTGGTCACTGATCTGCGCTTTGCGCGGAGGAAAAACGAATGGGCGGTAACTATCTGCAGCGAGTGACAGCATTCTTCGAAAGCTACTTCGAAATCCCAAAGTTCTACTATGCAGAGAAGAAACGGGTGATTCGCACAGAAGCAATACAAGACCTCATGCGGCAGCTCGTCGGAATGGGTGTTTTTCAGGACGAAGAAGAGGTTCGGCGTGAAGCGCTGACGGACTTCGATGTTGTGCTCCCAAAACTGTAAAAATCGGCACGAGAATCGGCACACCACGGAAATTTAAAAAAATAAAGTCATTTTAGCCGACTGCCTGTGGGTTCGAATCCCTCATCCCCTGCCAAGAAGAAAAACCTGCAATCTCAATGGATTGCAGGTTTTTTCTTTGCGTATCAAGGGTTTCACGGAATATTCCCACAGAATTACAACTCTAAAAACTGAACTTTTCAAACACGAAAGATGACATATGCGCAATAAAAAATTGGCCAAAATCGGCACGAAAATCGGCACGGAATCTGGGCCTATTTTGAACACTTCTCAATGTCGCTGTAGAACTTCTGCATCTTTTTCGTACTCTTGTCCATGTCCTTCTGTGCCTCATGAAGGTAATGCTCATGAACGGTCTTAATATTAGTCCAGCCGCCAAATTTCATTGTACGAAGTTCGGGCCATCCCAAATGATAACCGAGAGATGCGAAAGACCGACGTAAACCATGAACGGAAACCAATGGAAGGTCGTTTGCTTTGCAAATCTTGTTGATCTGTTTACCAATCGCTTGCGGAGTGAGATTGACGATATAATCATCCGGAGCGACATCTGGAAGAATATCGAGCAGACGCGGAATCACAACCGGAATTTCTCTTGTCGATTCGTATGTCTTGTTAGTGTCCTTTTCGATAAGTTTGTTATTCTTGTCAAGAACGCGAGAACCTGAGACGTTGATAAAGGCAGTTCCACGTTTTGAAACAACAATGTCGCGACCTTTAAGATTTACGAGTTCAGATAAGCGCAAGGAGTGAAGCGCCAAGAGAGCTGCGACTTCGCAGGTAGTTCCTCGGATGAGAGGGATGAAGGCACGAATCTGCTCAAAATCTAAATATGGCTGACCACCTTTTTTGAATTTCGGAAGTGTGACATCTGGTGGGGTTACTTTGACGTGCCGCATAGCGGCTGATATGACATTCCAGCGATTAAAGACAGTCTTTGCGGAAACAAGCGCCGCCTCTTCCTTTATCGCTTCCTGCCAATCAATGGGAGAAGAGATATCGCACTTCATATATTTTTTGAACCCATGACGAAGAGCGATGTCGTAGCCACGTATGGTGGAAGGGGAAATAACCCCATCTTTATCGTGTATCATCTTCTTGATTGCATCTTCGACAGTTAGTTTGGGGGCGTGTTTCTTTTTTTCCAGGAATCCAGCACGAATAGCCTTCGCTTTGGCAATACACTTTTCCTTTGAGGTGTCCGTAATGCTTTGCTTCTCTGCGTCAAGATAAATACGCCAACTACCGCTCGCAAGCTGCCTTGGAGCTGGGATTTTAATCTCATCCTTCTTTTTACGTGCTTTAACCTGCTGCTCGCCGCACCAGTTGCAGAACATGGAATTATCTTCGATTTCGCGGCCGCAAGATTTACATTTCATGAGGCTGGCCCTCCTGAAGCGCCTGCAGCTTCGCAATGGCTTCGTCACGCTCCTGCATGACACGAAGAAACTCTTCCTTTAGGGCATAAAAGGTGTCAGCACAGATGCCGTATTTAGGGGCTTCGTGCATATTTGCATCGAGGCTGTCCAGCACCACTTGATCGCGCTTGTAAGAATCGTTGTTCAAAATATTACCTCCATTTGGACTTTGGATATGTACCGGGTGCGGACAGATAAATTCATTTTTTTCGAATAACTTTAATGATTGACCATGAAATAGCGCCAGTAGATACAGAAATCATCGCAATCACGATCCATGCAACGACACTGATCTTTCCGTGTTGAATAAAACCAACGGTCGGAGCCTTGATATCGAGGATAATATAGACAAGTAGCGAGAAGGCCATGGCTGCACACAGACACAGGAGGGTGTAAATTACAGGCTGACGTGCTTTCAACTGCGTTTGAAGTATGTCAGCTTTTTCTTTTTGATGAGAAAATTCGGATTTGGACACGTTCAACTCGCCGGTAATCTCGGAGATTTTCATTTCCAACTCGTGGTTTTGCAGTTCCATCTCATGGACTTTTTTTCGAAGCTCTGCGCTGGAGTCTGCAGAAGATGGTAGACCGAAGAGTTTGTCGATGGATAACCCAAGCACTTTGCAGAGAGCAACAGCATTAAACAGTTTCGGATCAGTTTGCGTTCCATCACACAAGCGTTCTACTGCGTATTTCGATATGCCGGAAAGTTCAACTAAGTCATTGCAGGTGTATCCCTTTTCCATCTTTGCACGTTTTATGCTTGGCTGATATTTTGCAATATACGGGGCTAACTCTTGAATTGCACTCATAGATATAACCTCCATCTTGACAGTCCTCACGGCTAAAGCCGGGGGCTTTACGTTACACTCTGGTAATTCGCATAATTTTCGATAAAATTTCAAAACTGAAATGCTGAAATCGCAAATTTCGCGTAAAAACCGCAGAACTCAATCTATTCAAAATTCTGCCTGTCTGCTACGATGTAGGCGTAGCGGGTCAGTGGACAAAGCAATATGGTCTGCTGCAAGGCCCTGCCGCCTCTGGCACAGGCGGTGGGGCTGACGAAATAACTTTCCGTCAAATAAATTGTGAAATCCAAATAGTAGAAAAATAAACGAAATGTTTGTGCAATATGAGCAGTTGCTTTTTACGAACATTCGTTTTAAAATAGGACACACAAAACAAACGTGAGAATTGGAAAGGAACGTGGAATAAGTGGCGGAATCGGATAAGATGCAGAATGAAATTGAACTGGACGAACTGGATGAAAGATTCAAAGAGCTGTTGAAAGAAGTGAAAGATAAAAGACGGTTCCTCAGATTTCTCCGTTTTTGCGTTCCGCGTCTACAAAGATGCGAGCAAGTTCAAGATATTTGGTCCGACTGGATTCGGACATCTGGTTGAATAAAGCGTAGAGCTCATCGGTCTCGGCATCGTTTTTGATGCCGGGGCTATTTTTTTGTTCTGGAAAACTTCCAAGCAGTTTTTCTTCGGAAACATCGAAATACTCGCAAAGCTGAATAATTGTGCGCGGCTGCGGAGTCGTTTTTCCGTCGACCCAATTTCTGATCGTGGTTTGCGAGCAGTGCAAGTCATTTGCCATTTTATAGGCTGATAATTTGCGATCAGTCATCAGCTTTTTTAGGTTTTGTGGAAAATCCATAAAATCATACCTCCAAATTTGGCTATAAATATTGCTCCAATATGGTTGCATTTGCGTCAATAATGGTGTAAAATTTGGAGTACAAAGCAAACGCAAAAACGCCAAAACATAGTAAAATGCTTTGGGGTGAAAATGGAGCAGATCTGTATTGGACGTTCAGAATTTTACTACTCCAACTTGCGTTTGTCAAGCCGATTTGGAGGTGAAACTGTGAACTTTTCTGAAACATTGAAGAGATTGATGGAACAAAAGGGGATTTCGAAGTACAGACTAGCGAAAGACTTGGGGGTAAGCCAAAGCAGCGTCGCAAATTGGATCAACGGTAGTATCCCGCATGAGTTCATACTGGATAAGATCGCATCCTATTTTGGATGCTCCGCCAGAGAGCTTAAAGAAAAAAGTTCTAAAGATCGGGCCAAGACTGGAGGGCAATAATGCCACGATTAAAGAAGAAAGAGCCTGACTTTATCAAAGTCGCTCGTGTCATCAAAGGATATGCGTCGGCTCCGCAAGTAGCAAAGATGCTGAACTGCTCTGCAAATACTGCCCGTAGGCGGTTGAATGACCCTGAAACGTTTACACTTGGCGAGCTCAACATGATTTGCAGACAAGCTCATATCCCCTGGGAGGACATGAGAGAGGCGGTGCAGGTATGAGCCTGATCCGGAAGCACTTTGAGGACCGCGAGAGTTGGCTGGACGGCCGGCAGGAGCTCGGGATCGGAGGTTCCGATGCTGCGGCTGTGTGTGGGCTTTCACCCTGGATGTCACCCGTGGAACTCTGGAAGATCAAGACCGGCCAGAAGAAACAGAAGGACATATCCAGCAGCGCAGTTGTAGAACGCGGCGTGCGAATGGAACCTGCGCTTCGCAATCTATATGCGGCCATGAATCCGCAGATGCAGGTCGAGCATTACCCATACGACATCCTGTCTCAGAGCGAGCGGCCATGGCTGACGGCGACCCTTGACGGCGACCTGACGGACGAAAACGGACGCCGAGGTATCTTGGAAATCAAGACCGGACAGCTCATGAAAAAAGCTGACTATGAGAAGTGGGCCGATGGAAACGTGCCGATTTACTACCTTGCGCAAACTAACTGGCAGCTACTGGCGACCGGGTGGGATTTCGTAGATGTCTTTGCAGCGCTGCAGGATATCCGTGGGGACTGGTCGATACGAACACGCCGAATCGAGCGTGCGGACTACGAAGAAGATCTTGCGTGGCTGCTTGGTAAAGCGGACACGTTCTGGGGGTACATTCAAAAGCGACAGATGCCGCCAATGACCTTGAATATTTAAAAATGGAGGGAACGAAATGATTGTGGAGGTAAAGTTTTACCGGGAGAAAGCCCAGGCTTATGTCGGCCGTGGATACAGCTACGACACGGCGATGCCTCTGAATGTCGGCGACCGCGTGATTGTCCCGGCCGCAGGAGGGAAGAACCGGGCAATCGTCACGGCAGTCGACGTGCCGGCTGAGAACATCAACCCTGACTATTTCCCGCTGAAGAAAATCACAGAATACGACACGCCGGAGGTGACTGTTTGATGGAAACCACCGAGATCCGGATGATAACCGACCTCGATAAGGCCGTCCCTCAGAGCCTCGACTTCAACTTCGAGGAAGTGAAATCTTGGTTGTCTGAAAACCTCGCGGCGTACAAGACGATGGTCGTCACGGAAGATGCTATCGGGGCATCAAAAGCCGACAAAGCAAAGATCTCAAAGATCAGCAAGGCGATTTCGGAACAGCGCATTGCGGTCAAAAAGCGTTATCTGGAACCGTACAACGACTTTGAGGCGAAGATGAAAGAGCTTTCCGGCATGTGCGATGAGGCCGCAAAGAACATCGATGTACAGGTCAAGGCGTTTGAGGAAAAACGGAAAACTGAGAAGCGCGAGTGGCTGAAAGCATACTTCAACTCCGTGAACACACAGCCGTGGCTCGCCTTTGAACGGATTGAAAACCCCCGCTGGACGAATGTCGCCTATGCCGCCAAAACAGCTAAGACGGACATCCAGGCGGCTGTGAACGCTATTGCTGATAATGTTGCCACCATCACCGAGGCCGGCGGCGAGTTTGAAAACGAAGTCATGCTTGAATACCAGAAAACGCTTGATCTTGGAACAGCAATGCGGCACGGCAATGAACTGAATCGCATTAAGAAAGAACGTGAGGCGCGTAAAGCGGCGGAAGAAGCGGCTGAACGTGCGAGACGTGAAGCGCAAGAGGCACATGAGGCTGCTGTCGCCAAAGCACAGCGCGAACAGGCTGAACGCTATGCGCAGATGAAGCAGGAAGAAGATGCGGCGAAACGCGCCGAAGCACTTCTGAATGCGGAAAAGATTCCCGATGTTTCTGAGAAACATGAAAAGGAAGAGCAGCTTCAAGTGCTCGATTTCAGAGTGTACGTCACAAATGAACAGAAACTCAAGCTTCGGGATTGGCTGAATGCCAACGGCATTCGATTCTGCCGCGTACCGAAGTTTGGAGACTGAGAAAGGATGAAATATGAACGCAACAACTAGACTTACGCCGCCTGCACAGAAGCAGACGTTCTCAAATGCGATTACATCCAATGCGATGCAGGGCCTTATTCAGAAATCGTTGAAAGACGCAAAAGCCGTAGCGAGATTTACGTCTACGCTGATTTCCGTCGTCAATGCATCAGAGCAGTTGAAAGCATGTGACCCTGGCACTATCGTTGCGGCGGCGCTTCGCGGCGAAGGAATGGGCCTGACGCTCAACATTGGCTATTATCTTGTGCCATATGGGCAGACCTGTACATTCGTAATCGGCTATAAGGGCTTGATCGCTCTGGCGTTGGCAACTGGTCAGTACGCAGATATCGATTGCATGGACATTAGAGAAGGCGAATACACCGGCAGAGATCACAGGACAGGAAAGCCTACATTCAACTTTGATGTTTATGGAACCGACGAAGAACGCGAGAAAGCGCAGATCATCGGATACTACGCATATTTCGAGCTGAAAAACGGAATGTTCCGGTCTGAGTTCTGGTCGATGAACAAACTGATCTTCCATGCCGAGAAATATTCGCAGGCATTTGACCGCGAAAAGTATGAAAGGTTTGTTGCCGGTGAAATGACCGCGGAAGAAGAGGCCAAGATTCGGAAATCCTCGCCATGGTATGACGTCGGATACGGTCAGGACAGAATGTGCAAGAAAACCGTTCTCCGTAGCCTCCTGAACTCCGGCTATGCGCCGCTGTCCAATGAGGTTCGCTATGTGATGGACAACGACTCCGAATATGGCGCGATTCCTGACATGCCAATCATCAACGTGGACAAGACCACCGGCGAGGTAGTCGGAACGGCTACGGAAGCTCCTGCTATCGGCGCGGCTTCGGATGACGATTTCTTCGACGAAGCTGCTGTGAGCGAGGAATTGGACCGCCGCAGCGAGGCAAAGCAGGAAACGGCACAGCCAGCAGAACCCGCCAAGCGCCGGAAGGCAGCAACCGAAAGTAAGCCAGAGGCAGTCGATACGTCCTACACGGACGATGGCTTTTTCGGATGAGGTGAAAGATGAGACCGATCAGCAGTGCGATTATCCAGGACCCCAAAGATCCAAAGCGGCAGTGCTGCGAGACCATGCTCATCTGGGGCAAGGTCACGCGGGACGCAAAGATCGAGTCCACAAAGGGGTCAGACAACAAGCCACCCATGCCAAAAGTCACGTTCGGCATTGCCTACGAGGACAAGAAGTTCATGAACGTCCTCGCCATAGGGGACTGCCCGCAAACCAGTATCGCGCAGCGTGTTCGAAAGGGCGATCACGTCTTAATCGCCGGCAGATGGTCAAACAAACAATACAAAACCAAAGACGGCGAAGACAAAACGTGGGCGGAGCTGCGAATTGAGCAGATTGCTATCCAGAGCGATGGATATCAGTTGGAGATGACGGACCGGCTTTGGACTGCGCTCGCGACTGCGATGAGCAATGGCTACCTTCACACCAGAGGAGAATTTACAAAGGCGTTCAACACGGCATTTGTAGATTCATTCTGGGAACTCTGTCAGGCTATGCAGGGTGAAGAACCGCAGGAAACAGAAAGCGAAGAATTTGCCGGCGGCGACGACTATGAACTGACAATTTGAGGGCTGTTTCATGGGAAAAGGAATCAGTATATCTGATCTGCCGGAACCCTACAGACGTCAGGCGGAACAAAAGCTCATACAGGAAATGCAACGACGGGCAGCTTTGAAACCGAAAACTGAAACTGCAAAGTCGGGAAATCCTCAAAAAAAGGAAAAGTCCGACAAGCCACCAAAGCTGCGGAACCAGAAGGTCACTCGCGGAGACAAGACTTTTGCCAGTAAGCGGGAAGCGGATCGCTACGACGAGCTTGTGCTTCTGGAAAAGCAGGGAATTATTCAAAATCTGGAATGGCAGAAAGAATACCTCCTGATTCCGGCACAGTACAAAACCGTCGAGCAGTACGGAAAACGCGGAACGCGAATCAAAGACAAGCGAATCCTTCTCGAACGGCAGGTGACATATGTTGCCGATTTCGTTTACGAAAAGGATGGAGAGACAGTCGTGGAAGACTCGAAGGGCTACAGGAATCCATCTTCGGCACCTTATGCAAAGTTCGTGCTGAAGCGGAAGTTGATGCTCTGGATACATGGAATTAGAATTGTTGAAGTTTGAATTGGAGGCAGAAACCGATGGAAATTTTGCGAGAAGACGTGCTGAGATTGGCCGTCGCACCATGGAATAGCATCTACAGAGATGACCAGCCGGTGCGTGTTTCACAGGAGACGCAGGATGAAATCGACTTCTGCCTCCATCATTGTCCATATGCGAATACAGAGTGCTGCGATTGTCTGTCCGGCGGTAAGCCCGAGAAGGCCAGAAAAGGAGCAAGAGAGAAAATCGATGTAGAGCGATTGAAGGAAATGCTTCGGCTGAAAGTCCCGACCGCTGAGATCTGTGAAGAATTCGGGATACGGGAAGAGACGCTTTATCGGAAGAAAAAGAAACTGGGAGTAGGATGATGAGAAAAAACTCGGCGCAGATCTCTATGTGGAGTGAGTCTATAGTTGATAGTTTCGCCGGTGGCGGTGGTGCATCAACTGGAATTGAGATGGCGACCGGAAGACCGGTTGACATTGCAATCAATCACGACCCTGATGCAATACTGATGCACCGAACGAACCATCCATACACAAAACATTACCAAGCGAGTGTATGGGATGTGGAACCTGTAAAAGTGTGCGCGGGGCGGCCAGTTGGCCTCTTATGGGCAAGCCCGGACTGTAAACACTTCAGCAAGGCCAAGGGTGCAGCTCTCGTAGATCGGCATATTCGTGGCTTGGCATGGATTGTACTCAGATGGGCAGGCACTGTCCGTCCGCGCGTGATTATGCTTGAGAACGTCGAAGAATTTCAAACGTGGGGGCCGGTTAGAAAAGGGAAACCTGTAAAGAAACTGGCTGGTACGACGTTCAGAAAGTTCATCGGACAACTTCGAAATCTCGGATACGAGGTCGAATGGCGCGAGCTGGTGGCGGCTGATTATGGGGCTCCAACAATCAGAAAACGTTTCTACTTGATTGCCAGGTGCGATGGACGTCCTATCGTGTGGCCGAAACAGACGCACGACAAAGAAGGCCGGAATGGCCTTCCAAAGTGGAGATCGGCGGCCGAAATCATTGACTGGTCACTTCCTTGCTATTCCATTTTCGCGACAAAGAATGAAATCAAGGAAATGTATGGCACAACAGTCGTGCGGCCCTTGGCGGAGAATACCATGCGGCGCGTTATTCGTGGCGTTGACAAATTTGTGATTAAAAACAGATCTCCGTACATTGTACCGTGGACCGTGACAAATACAACAAACTCTGTCGGTGCAAAAGTTACAGATCCGGTAAACACGGTCACTTCGGCAGGTAATCAGATACTCGTGACACCATATTTGGCTGAATGCAACCATTCGGGAGAAGGGCACATCGCCGATCTGCAAAGCCCGTACAAGACCATTACTGCGAAGCACACGGGCGGTATTGTAGCCCCTGCACTTATACAATACCATACTGAGCAGACAGAAAATGTCCGAGCATCTGGCCTTGGTGTGCCAATCTCGACGATTGACGCTTCGAACCGGCACGGCTTAGTAGCTGCAAATCTCGTGGAGTATTACAGCTGCGGTAGACCACTGGATGTCAAAGAACCAATGCACACCGTTACTGCTAGAGATCGTGAAGCACTTACGCTGACGCATATCTGCAAATTCAAAGGTCAGGATATTGGGCAACAGGCCATAACACCGCTTCATACTGTAACTGCAAGTGCAGGGGAGTTTGCAGAAATCCGTACAGAGATAGCCACATACAGTCTGGGTGCAGATCTCGGATACTGGCCGGAAATCAGAAACCTGCTGAATCAACATTGTGGGTATGACCTGAAAGAAAATGAATTGCTGCTGCTCAATATTGACAACACGGCATGGTATATCGCTGATATTGGTCTGCGTATGCTTTCCCCGCGTGAGTTGTATAACGCAATGGGATTCCCCGCCGATTACAAAATAGACCGGGACTATCGCGGTAACGAATATGGAAAGAGTAAGCAGGTGGCCCGCTGCGGAAATGCAGTGTGCCCACAGATGGCGACTGCACTTGTCCGTGCAAATTTCCCGGAGTGGTGCGAAGAAGGACCGTATGAAACCATGGAAGCATTCAATAACGCAGTTGCAATATGATTGGGGGCGTTTCAAGGTGGGTAAATACATCCACGCTGGAAATTTAACTGCGTATCTGGACATGGCACTGATTAAAAACAAGTCTTCGCCCACAACCGGATATGCACTGCTGAAACTGCACCAGCTTATCAACGAACATCCTGAGTATTTCGGCTGCATTACGATTGACGATTGCGACGGCTGCAGGTGGAATAGCCGCCACCAGAAATGCTCGCGCTGCCGGAGAAACCCGAGTTTGAAAGACTGCTTTGAGGTTGAGACATGAGAACAGACGATATTATTCACGGACTGCAATGCTGCTATGACACGACCGGGGAACTCGATTGCGAATCAATGTGCCCGTTCGTGAATGTGGAGGGATGCAGAATCAAACTGCACGAAGCTGCGGTAAATCAACTTGAACTGCTTACGGAAGAGGTAGAACGCCTGAAAACGCTCGTGCAGCCGGTAGGCCGTAATCCCTGCGATGGGTGCGACCATGGATGGGGATCAATGGTTGGATACAAAAACGGGAAAGTGGAGTCCAAGAGCTGCATGGAAGAATGCCAGCTTTTGAAGAAATACTTGGAGAAACAGAAGGAGGGACAGCCGTGCTGCCCATGATGGAAGCAGGGTGCTATCACTGCCCGGTAAAAAACTGCACTGCGGCATATCGCGGTAGCGAATGTGCTGCGAACCGAGCGAAGGCAGGAATCGATACCGATCCGCTAACCAATGGCGAATACATCAGACAGGCCGACGACAATCAGCTTGCGGACATTCTGTACGGAGCTATTTCTGGGATAGTAACAGAGACGCTTCGCCGTCTGGGAATAACCGATTGGGAATGCCCGGACATCCGAGATAAATACGTCGAGTGGCTGCGAAGCCCATGCGACAAGGAGGCCAAATGAAGACTCTGAATGGTGGGCAGAAACTCACAATCCCGTGTAAAATCGGAGACTACTGTCTGTATGATGCGGGGCTGTGTATCAAAAAGCTTCGGGTCAAAGGTTTCTACTACGGATACCCGGATGGCCTGCGTGTAGACCTCGGCGATATTCAGCCGGTCGCATGGGACCGCTCAATCGTCGGATATGTTGCCGCCGAGGACGATATCATGCAGAGCGAGGAAGCAATCAGAATGAGAAAGCAGGTTATGTATCCATGAAGACTGAGATCACAAAAATCAAGGGCGACTGGATAGAGGTAGCTTCCGATTGCCGGTCAACCGTCGGCAAGCCGCCGCTCGGCCATGAGCCGAGCACGGAATTTAAACGGAAGATCCTCATTGCAGAGCACAGCCCGATTCGGGGTATTTCCGTGAAGTGGACGTGGCACAACATCAAAAGCTGGGTCGCTACCCACTGGAGCCGGCATAAATTTGAGAAGTACATCAAATCTCAGCGGTCGGACAGAACCGGCATCCCGCGCGATAAGCTGCCGCAGGACGCGCCTGTTGACTTCACAGGCGACGCAAATGTGCAGGCACTAATCGACACCATGCGGAAGCGTTTGTGCCGTCAGTCCTCAACGGAGACACGACAGTACGCAGAGGACTTCAAGGCAGCACTGCATGAGGTTGAACCGGAGATCGCAGATGTCTTGGTGTGTAACTGTGTCTACCGAGCGGGCTGCCCAGAGATGACACCGTGCGGAGACAAAAAATGCTTCTTCGATGTCCTGATTGACCAGACAGCCGGTGCGGTTGCCACGACGAACATCCAAGACCGATACGATGCATACAATAAGTTCTTTTATGAACGGAGGAAAACCGAATGAGCATTCTCGTTGAAACGTGCCCGAAATGCGGCGCAGAACTGCAGAATATCGTGATCGCTACTTTTCCACCTATCCCGCAGAAGAAGTGTTTCAACTGCGGATGGAGCTGGGAAGGGAAGCCTGAGAAGGTTGAGTACAGGCCGTTTGAGGAAGCCGCTGAAGAGAAAGACCAATGTCGGTAAATGTGCAGTTTGTCTGCCCGGTGTGCGGGAAGCGTGTGACGCGAATCAGGGAACCCGGACAAAAAAGTTATTTCTGTAGTCAGACTTGCTTCAATTTCGCGCGGCGCAACGGAATGTGGGGCCAGCGGAAAGAAACCAGCTTGCCGGGCGACTTGGCACATGAGAAGGTCACGATAAAAATTACGAAGGATATCCCGATTTTTCAGCAGATGCGGCCGAAAATCGGTGCGCTGTATGCAGCGGAAAAATACGACGGAAAGTACCCAGGATACGTTATCAACGTCAACGGGTACAGGGTAAACATTCGGTGGAACGAATGCGTGGAGGTGAAGGAATGAGCCAAGCAGTGCTCATCAGCATCAGACCAAAGTGGTGCTCGAAAATTGCCAATGGTGAAAAGACTATCGAGGTGCGAAAGACTCGCCCAAAGTTGCAAACGCCGTTCAAGGTGTACATCTACTGCACACATGGACCTGACATGCTTTGGATATTGCATCCAGAAGACAGAAAACTGTTTCCTGAAAAACCAACAGCCGTTTTTACCGCGAAGGATGCGTGCGGGCTATATCCGGGAAATGGCAAGGTCATTGGTGAGTTCACCTGCGACCGGATTTATGAGCTTGCGCCCCTCAACCATGCGCCGGATGACGTAGAAAAGCAAGCCTGCCTGACACGGGAAGAAATTGTGAACTACCTAAAGGGAACCGGCTACGGCTGGCATATTTCGGACTTCAAACTCTACGATAAGCCGCTGCCGCTCAACACCTTCAAAAAGTGGTTTCGGGAGTGCGCGTATTCAGATCTCGGGTTTGCCATCCCGGACTGCGAGAAATGCACGGACTCTGGATGCTTTGTGCAGAAGCCACCTCAGTCATGGTTCTTTGTGGAGGAATTGAAATGAGCGGTTTTTGCAGCAATAAAAACATGCCGTGTGTGTACGCGGCGGACCTTGGACAGTGCCAAATCACTGCCTGCGCCAAGCAATATGCGGATTTTCGCCGCAGCCCAGAAGATATGCCTTGCAAGACGCTTATCCGGTGTAGATGTGGAAACATCATCGCCGGGTACGAGGGATATCTGCTGACCGTTTCGCGGAAAGGGAGAGTCGTCACGTTTTCTGCCAACAACGCGGATATAACGGTCATGTGTGAAAAATGCGGGCGAACAACGAGAATTTTGATCGATGGAGCAAATATCTATCATGTGGAGGAAGACATATGACAATTAAAGTCGGGGACTATGTGGAAAGTTTACACGGGAATGTCGGTGTAGTAAAAACAGTTTGGAGCACAGTGACTGTTGACGAAAAAGATCACTTCACCTTCGAGTGGGAAATCACGCGCCCGTCCATCAGAAGCGGAGACCGTGGCTTCTTTGCTGGAAGCGAATCCGATTTGTGGCGGCACTACCGTCAAATTGGCATGTATCACAACCCGTTCCGGAAAGAGAGAATGACAAAGCAGAGCATCAAACCGATTGAATTCGGAAAGATTGAAAAAGCAAGAGCAACGAAGGTGACGATTTCAACAGACGGGGATGTAAAAACTGAACGCGGTGAATTTGATATACTGAAACCCACAAAATTAACGGTCACAGATCTTGCAGTCAAAATCAACGAAATCATCAACTATCTGAATGCGGAGGAATGTTAATGGAACATATTGTACAGTTTGGCATCAACATCGATGACGAGGCAATCAAGCGTACCGTAATGGAAAGCGGCGTTAAGACTATCGAAGCACAGATCAAACAGGCAATCATCAATAAAGTTTTCACAACATACCGATACGGAAATGCGAATCCTGCCAGCGATCCGTTATCTACATGGGCGCAGAATCTCGTAGCGGACACGCTTGCAGAGAACCGAGATGCG
>ERZ1034897.97-NODE-97-length-49465-cov-173.445133_pt1 | contig 49465 bp, 41 predicted proteins | sample MGYA00520629_ERZ1034897 | MGnify/ENA primary metagenome ERZ1034897 (study PRJEB33766, sample SAMN09781789) | gut metagenome | biome: gut microbiome | host: Homo sapiens | place: Madagascar | study: EMG produced TPA metagenomics assembly of the PRJNA485056 data set...
CCATTATTGGGATTATGGTGCATATAACCTTTGCCCAGAGTATTTGTTTTCTTCGATTGATAAAGCCAAGGAGGCTATATTGAAGGTTGATAAAAGTAGAAGAGTAACAATTTTATATAAGTAGCTTATGAAAGTAGAAAATATCAAGTTTAAGGCAAAACGTCTTGACAACGGAGAATGGATAGAGGGTGAAATCTCTCATTTTGAAAATACTATATGGATAGTACCTATTCATCATAAACCATTCCATTCGGGATGTGCTGAAGTCGACCCAGATACTATCTGTATGTTCACAGGTCTGAAAGATTGTAAGGGCAATGAATTGTACGAACATGATGTTATCAAGAATTATCCTTTTATTCCATCAGAAATTGTATGGTCGGAAGAGTTAAGTGGGTATTACCTCACACATGCTAATGGAAAGATTTATGAAAAACCGTTAGGTCATTATCTTTCATTAGGTAAATTCATAGTTGTTGGAAACAAATTCGATGAGAAATAGCGTATGAAGAAAAAGATTTTAGACTTAGCCAAGTCAGCCGTTTGGTTCGTCTTGTGTTTGCTTGTAGGTGCATTGACTTTTGAAGGTGTTCGCTCATTGACTAATAGCAATGAACCTGCAAAGGAATTTAGTACAACAGTATTTACTAAGAATGGGCATGACTATCTGCTTGTGGACACGAAAAGCGGAGTTTGTGTTATTCACGCCGAGAGCTGCCCTTGTCATAAAAAGAAGTAGCGTATGAAGAAAGATGTTTTTAACAAAGCAACAAAATTATCTAGAAACATAGAGACGATTAATGAAGTTATTGACTCATCAAATGATTTAAAACACCCTTGTTGTCGAAGTTTGTTTAGTTCTTCTTTATTAACACTTATGGATGACGATGACTTTAATAAACACTTCCTGAGTTTTTTGAAGAACGAGAAGAAATTGAATGAAGAAATGTTTAATAGTTTATAAACGGTTATGAAGAAGTATGAATACAAACTAGAATCATATCATTTCAAAATTACAAATAACTTGGCATTTGATATGGAAAAAGCCTTTAATAAAGAAGGTTCCAATGGATGGGAATTAGTACAATGGGAGGTGATTCAAGAGAGGTTGAATGAATCATCACTATTTCAAAATACAATGAGTACAACAGATATAGTTGCAACTTGGAAAAGAGAAGTAAATAATTAAAAATAAGTAACTATGAATAAAACAGATTTACATTCATCATTACTCTTCCTGATGCTTAAACTGGAAGAGGCAAAGAATAGCCCGATGCTCGATAAGAACTTTCTTGCGGCATTAACGGAAGTTCTCAGATATTTCCGTGATAACGGAGAGTTAAAGAAAGCCTATGAGATCAAAAAGGATTCATTGGCAAACATGGCTAATAGCCCTTGGGTGAAACTGGTAATGGGTATGCTTACCTCAAAAATGCAAGCAGATAAGGTAGATGCCAAACTGCCAGATGTTGATGCCCTTATAAAGGAAAGTACTTCTGACGAATACATCGAAAAGAAAATCAAGGATATTCTTTTCGAGTAAAACTGCAATCCCCACCTAGCTTCACAGCCGGGTGGGGATTTTTCAGCTAAATAAACAAAAACCTAAAATTATACCTAAATCAACTTATCTATGAACTTATCCAAATCCTTTTCATACCACACAAGTTCGGTCCAGCCCTTGCGCTTCCGTCCCTTAGGGAGCCTGCCTTCTTTCACCAGCCGGTCAAAGGTAGCCCTGGAAACTTTGACGTATCCGCACGCTTCCGCTTTACTGATCGGCTCATCCTTGTTGGCAATCTGATGCAGGAAATTCAGCATCATTGTGTTCTGTTGCTTATTCGTCAAGCATCTTCCCGACTGAATCCGCTCATGAAATTCCATCAGGAGCGAATCAATCATCTGGAGTTCTTCGCTAATCTTTCCCATAAGCTAGCACTTTTTATTGTGATACCAGAAGGCAAAGCCGATGGCACATACCAACAGAAGAAAAAGAAATCCGATATAGCATCTTCCCAGTGTCATTAATCTCTGCTCACTCTTGGTAAGCTGCCGTTCCACTGGTACTGGCACGGAAACTGAATCACGCTTGAAGATGGTATCAAGCTTCACCTTATATATATTGCGGTATCGGTCTCGATAGGCAATCTTGCTTATCACTACGGTATCACCCTTCTGATACACATACACCGAATCTTTCACATATACACTATCCATTTGGGCGATAGTATCACTTCTCACAATATACTCAGTATGATATTCGGGAACCTTCACATACTCCTTGGTCTTGCAGCCAGTGAATGCCAGCAGGATAACTCCAACCACCAAACCGATGCAAGCCCATTTCCAAAATCTTATGTCATACCACTTCATACGCTATAGATTTTTATATTCCTCTTTCGCATTAAAACAAGGGCACATCTTCTTCCACTTCGACTTGTCTGCCCCCCAAACGTCACGATGTCCCATAATCGCAGCATTCGGATATTTCTTTTTCAGCTGTTTAAGCAGGGTAACCAGAGCATCCTTCTGCTCCTTGGTTCTGTTATCCACAGCCTTTCCCTTCGAGTCGATACCGCCCACATAGGCAATATTGATGGCAGTAGAATTATACCCCTTCACACCGTTGCTTACCATTTCTACCGGCAACATCTGATGAATGGCACCATCCTTGGTAATCACATAATGATAGCCGGGGTTCTTCCAGCCCTTGCGCTTGAACTCATCCCAAAGCTCCTTCACGCCCCATTCCTGAGAAGAGGCAGTGCAGTGAACGAAAATTCTCTCAATCAGTCTCATACCTTACCCTCCTTCTCCTTTTCCTGTTCCTTCATAATCTCAGCAAAAGCCCTAGCCAAGTCTTCTTTGTTCTCCAGCAGAATACTTACCGTCTTCTCCTGCTTCCGTATCTCAGCCTTCTGCCAGCTCTTCTCTCTTACGCTTACAAATTCACAGAAAACGCAATAGCCTGCCCATATCATAGAGAAGACAGGGAAGGGGAGAACCGTACAGGCTATCAGGTCTATACAGACCGTCACCATGAAGGGAGAGAAGTATTTCCTCGCCTTGTCGCAAGTCTTCTTGAATCCTGTACTTGTCGTAGCCAATCCGTTCTCCTTCGCTTTCTTGATGCCAAAGAACAGGTCCACGCCCATAGAAATGATAAGAGCACCCATGCAGATAGCAATAACCAATGCCGATCTGTACAGGTGCTCTTGCAAAAATGTATGAATAATCTCTGTCATATATACCATTAATATTGATTAATGGCGCAAAGATAAGGGGTTTTCAGATAGCTTTTTCCGTGTTTCCGTCTAACTGTTCATGTACCACCAAATTTTATCGGTGGGGTGATTGGTTGACTCGTCGCAGAGGAAACTAACTGATAGCTCGGAGATTCTCTTCTTCAGGGTCTCCTTGCTTCTCGACCATTTGCCAATCACATCAATGTTCTCTGCAAACATCTTATTCATGGTCACGGCAAAGTCCCACATCGTGTAGTCGGGAATCATCCAAGCCTGCTTGTCGTACTCCTCCTTCATTTCCTCGTAACCGAAGAATGGTGCATACTCCTTTGTCACATCATCCTTGAAGTAGTAGATGTTGGCGATGCAGGCTCTTCCCAGCTTCTCATCAAAGTGATGTCTTCTTTCCATCCAGTACAGAAGATTCCTCTGTACTATTCTCTCTTCTTCCTCTGAAAATCCGCATTCTCCATTCTGAAACATCTGGAATGCGGCACTTGCTACGTGTGATAGCGATCTTGATAAATCCATAGGCATATAATATTAATGTAAAAATGATAAATACATGGTGCGTCTCCAGTTGGTCTGGAGTGATGAGCCAGTGCTGATAATACAGTCTGATGGCATTGACGCCAATGAAATAGAAGAATGGGATGCGGAAAATCCAGCAGTATCTGAAGAAGAAACTCACAGGAATCATGCAGAGAGGCATATAAATGTATGCCAGGAAGTAAATCCAGATGATGCAGTTTCCGTTATCATTCGTATTAAGTATGGTAGGTCTAGGACAATGCCCATAGTCCCAAATTCCATACCAGTGCCACAACATCAGTGGTATCGGTGCCCATTTTGCCAGGAGTTCATAGAATCTCCAAATTTTGCGGCTCAGCAAACCTTGCAGAACCAGCTCTTGCTCTTCTTCTGAAAGAGCGTTGTTAATACTCTTTTTCATTTTAGTTTCAATTTTATGTTGATATCGTTGATCTAGTTGCTGTTTCTCAGAAAACGGTAGCTAAATGTTTTAGTCGGTGCAAAGATAAAAATATTCCTGCACAAAACCATAAAAAATGAGCAAAATATTAAAATATGTTATTTATTTGGACGTATTCTAGATTATTCGTACCTTTGCAGTACGATTTAACGAGTAAAGCGTATGACGAAAACCAATTATAGCTTGACTGAAAAGCAACGGGAAGACCTGATGAAGACTTATCGTGAGGTAGCACCCACCTGCCACACCGCAAAGGAGGCGTGGGCGAAGATAGTATCTCATCCCGCACCGAGATATTACGTGAATCCCAAGCAGGCATTCGAGAAGCTCAGAAAGATGGTGGTAGGCGATTTCTCTGAGGTGGATGCAATGACGGAACCTAGAAGGAGAATGTACTATTCTCTGTTCGATAGATTGAATGCAGTATCTCAGAAGAAGGAGTTTATCGGACAGTCGCTCCATTTCATCTGCCAGTTTTTGGTAGGAGAGCCAGCCCCAGAGTTCTTTCTGTCTCCTCGATCAGCCGAGGATATTTTCTATAATTGCAAGCGATATGGGAAAGGTTACAGGGATGGTAAGCATGAATAGTTTCAGATTGAAGGCGATTCTGTCGCTCATCTGCATCATTCTTTGCGCTTGGCACATAGGCTTCTATCACGGATGCCCCTGGGAGAATCATCTACTGTACAGCTTCTTCCACGTCAATGGCTTTCATCTTGCCATCAATCTGCTGGTACTCTGGCAGATCAAGGGCAGGATTTCGCCTATCAAGGCTTTTGCGGTAGCCGTAGCAGCCAGTTATCTGCCGATGTTCGTTACCGAGCCAACGATGGGTTTGTCTGGGTTCCTCTTTGCCGTCTTCGGTGTAATGTGGGGCAGGACTGGACGATGGAAAGATGCAATCAGGAAGGCTGGACCCTTCATCCTCTTTACGATGCTGTTGGACAACGTGAACGGATGCCTCCACCTTTATTGCTTCGTCATAGGTTATTTGATGGAATGGTTCATAATCTACATAGAACGGAAACGTTCAGCATAAGTTTGTTAGTGTTTTAATGTCGAAGGCGACTGCTCATCACGAGTAGCCGCCTTCTTGATGTTATCAAACTTATGGAAGGATTTATCTTATCTTGTCTTCCCTTCTGCTCTGAGTCTCTATGATGGACCCGGCAAAGGAATCGCTTGCCTTGAAGTTCTTGAAAGAATACTCCAGCTTGAAGTATTTCCACGGTTTACCGAAGAGGCTCCTCAGCGCAATCCAGTCCTTGCCGTTGTTGGAGCCATAGACTGTTACACTTACCGTGCCGGCATCAGAATCGAAAAGATGCTTCAAGCCTCTCAATGATTTCAGAATGGTAGAGCCGCCCAGTTTCAAAGGTCGGGTAGTCATTACGCAGTCATAGTCGTTGGCATCATCCTCTGCCAATGGAATGTTGGTAAGGGAGTAAACGGTACTATCATCAAACTGCACAAGGTTGTCGGGGTAGTTGTTGGCTACCGTTCTGCAGAAAATCTTGCTGCCGGTATAGTTGTGGGAGATAGAGAAAATCTTATCCACCATATTATATACATAATGATAGCTGGTCTTCTTGTTGAATATTCTCAGCAGCGAAGCCTTGTAGTCGTAGGCTATCAGACAGTTCTCCAAGAAAGTCTTGAAAGGAAGGAAACTGCTTGGCAATCCTCTGTTCTTTCCACCGCTCAACTGCCCCGATACGCAAATAGCCTCGCCGCCCGATGTTGCCATCAATCCTTTTTCGGAAGTGAAGTAAACCACCTTGTCGGTAGGGGTAATGGAATCAGCATTGTTGCAAACCTCTCTGGATATAGGGTGTATGCTGGAGTAAAGTCCCTCTGCATTCACGCTCATGGCATAGATGCCTTCATCGGTAAAGACGAGCAGAGGATATTGACCGAACTGTCCCTGACTTACTGCCTCTGTATTAGCCACGATACCGAGAATCTTACCAGTACCCACGGTATTGTCGCCCGAAGCCTCAAACACAAACGGATTGTTCACTACCGAAGTGAAAATCTGAGAATCAAGATATTCGGGCTGGTTAAGGTTCTTGACCAGTTCTATCATTTCATCTTCGGTGATACTTTCAAATTCCGCATCACCTTCAGCTGACGGAAGATTGGTGAACGAATAGGAGCCATTCAACATTGGGTGTATGGTTAATGGAATTCTAAGATATTTCTCGCCCGAATAAAGAATGATTTCTGTAGCGTTTGGATCTGGATAATAAATCCATCCACGCAGGAACGATTTGTTCACCGAAGCGATATTCATCGCCCAAGTATCAGAAGTATTTGTTACGATATGGGTGTACATATAGTAATGCTCATCATCCGTCAAGTCTCTTCCTGTAAAATTCGAGAAACCTTCAAATGGGTAACGCAACAATCCTATGGCTTGAAGTCTGCCGTTATAGGTGTACAGTCTTTCTGCTGTAGCCTTTGCCCATCCGTAATAATCATCAACATTCAGCTGGGTTTGTGTTGTAAGGTTTTCTACTACTCCTTTCGCTATGAATGTTCTATCTCCGTCCTTTATTCCGTTAACAGAGTAATGCCAGTTTCCATCCATTATCTTGTCCGATGCCTTTACAGAAAACAGTTTGTAGAACTGTGATTTGGTCAGCAGTTCATCTATGATTTCCTGGTCCGTTTTATATTCCGGCTGAATTTCACTATGTACAGTGATGGTCTGGGAAGCCATCGCTTGCTTGTCGTAGTTAAACGGAAGCTCTCTATACTTGTCGTAGCCGAAATTAGCGGAAGGTTTCATATAGGTATCGTTTGGAGAAACTAATTTCCAACCGCTATCTAAACGGAATGGCAGGACCTGATCAGAGGCAAAGACTACAATTTCCTTGATAATGTCTCTCCAATCATTGCTTATCGGTTCAAACTTGAATTTCAGTTCGCTATATTCGATGAAGTAAAAGATACTTTCTTTGCCGTTCATTTGTTTAAGATCCATATATGTGTTATGGGTGCGGTCGAAAGTCGCAGCGCTGAAACGGCAATTTCTGTTAATGGTAGGATAGCAGATATATGGGGTAGTAATCTTAGTATAAGAGCCATCGAAGAGCCTGAATGCGCACCTGATAAAGAAAGGAAACGCAAACATATTCTTACTCTTTACCCAGTTGATAGCTTGGGCAACATGACCTTGAACCGTTCCCTGAAATCCTTTTTCGTGTGAACCGTCTGTAGATACTTTGATGGAGAAATGATGATACACACCTTGCTGGAACGTTCCGCTAGGTTCATCACCAGCGGCATGCAGGAATTTACCGTTCGCATCATAATAGCATTTCCAGCCATCGGGTCCATCTACATCATTTGAAATATTCATCAAGGTTCTTTCGCTCTCTTCTGGTATGTAATTACCGGTTGGCTTCTCGAAGGTGAAGTTACATTTCAGGTCTGGGATGTTCATTCCTAAATCCTTATAAGTTTCTGATTTGTACAGGATGTATCTCAGCCCATTATCTGTAGCCAGCACCAGCGTATTCCCCACCGCCTGTGCATCCTTCACTTCTCCTTTACCCTCAAAAGTTCCAATCGAAGTGTTGAGGTTGCTCTTCTTGTAGCATCTGATGGTATATTTGTTCGTTCCGGGGTCTCTGTCATAGGTAATGATATTCTCGAAGTCTGCCATTTTATGGACAAACAAAATCGTGCCGCCCACCGTACCGAAAGGCTCCATCTTCTGAATCGGGACCATTTCACCATTCCTATATATGATGTTTTGAGAATAGGCAAGCTCGCTATCTTCACTCAGCAAGTCACTCGGTACGTTCGTCATACCCTTGCTGAAACTCAAAGTCTTTCTATCCAAGTTTCTCTCCATAACTCAATATCTTTAAATTTTTGCAGCAGAATGAACACCATCACCACCGCTGCTTGTTCTTTCCTTTTGTTTCCATTTCGGCTTCTCCATATCGTTGGCACTTACCCACAAACCGATGGCAGTACTCATCAGTACATCATCATGGTTTCCGTTACCCACGATATTGCCAAGACTTCCATCATCATGCCGCTCGTAGATTCTCAGCTCATGATACATTTCCCTGTCTGGCTCATCCCAGAGCATATCATCCACAAACTGCTCCAGATTATCAATCACCCAACCCTTCGTCAGCTTGTTGGTCTGGAATCCATACTTGGCAAGCACATCATCGCTCACGTCCTCAGGGCTTGTGGTGCGCTGATACAGATTATCGTAGTAGTCGGCTATCTCGTTCAATATACTTCCGAAGTGGTCGCCTTCCGTATTGTTGTTCTTCTCTCTATCAGCCGTGTTGCTCTCAATTACCAGCAGTGCATCATCGTAGTAATGCGCCAATGCTGCCGCCATCCACGCCAGCTTGTCGTGTCTTACGTGTCCTCGCCATCTTGCCACCACCTTTGGCTTGCCCTTGATGGAAGGCATCATGTCGAATCTGTCTATCACCGTCATCACGGTATAGTCGGAAGTCGAGGATTTACCGCCAATATCCACGCTCACCAAGTATCTGTTCTCTACTTTCAGACAGTTAGGTACTGCCCAAATCTTCAAGTCACCATCACCATCTGTTCTGATACTGATCTTCGACTTGTCGATAGATAACTCATTCTTGTTACCGTCAATGATGATGTCGGCGGTATAGATTGGCTCACGCTTGTACTTCTTCTGTAAATCATCAATAGAGTAGGGGTTGAAGACCAGATTACCAGAGTTTCGGAAGGCATCTTCCTCATCCACTGGTGCCTCGGTAGCACAGAAGGAATGGGTGGTAAACTTGTTGCGGAAGTTTCTGTACCACTCGATAGCTTGGAAGCAGGCTCCTTTCTCCCACATACGCCAGAAGAACTTGCCTGTTTCTCGGTAGCCCTTCGGGTTGGTACTCTTATCCTTGTTTTCCAACAGCCATTTGGCAAAGGCTCGTTCGCTCTTCACTTCCTCCATGTCGTGCTCGATGAAGAAGCAAGGGATGAATAGGAAGGAATAGGCATCATTGTTCTTCGGGTCCATAGCCAACTGGCATTTCTCATAGAAGAAGCCAGAGTTACCCTTGCCGGTACTCTCGAATACCTCCAAGTTGTCCTCTTGGTTTCTGATACCGCCCGAGATAGAAGAAATCACACCCTCAGGATCATGCTCTGGGGTCTTCTTCCAATAGGCAACCTCAGAATAGTGGGCACAGTGGAAGTTGCTACCACGCACGGAATCGAAGTTCTCGAAAGATGCCACGGTCAGCGTACTTCTTCTTACAGCCCTCATTCCGTCTGTCACCTGGAAATCATCAGGCGAGTTCTCGTAAGGAGAGAATTGAAGCTTGGCTCCCGGTCTTCCGATGGTCCAGCCTGGCTGGTTTTCCAGCGCCTTTCTGTACATCGCCTTGATTTTCTTTGCCGTGTTCTTCTGCTGGGCTAGTACGATGGCATTCCATCCGTCCTTGCGGAAATCCTGTAGCCACTTGATGTAAAGCTGTGTGAGTGTAGAACCGCCCCACTGTCGGGCTTTCAGAATTACTACTCGGATAGCCCTTTTGTTGGTTCGCAAATCCTCAAAAATCTTCAAGAGCTTGCGCTGGGGGTAGTTCAGCTTGAAAGGAATCATGTCACCAGTTACCTTATCCTCAATCTTGTCGGTAGCAAACAGGGCAAACTCGGGGTCTTCCCTGAATCTCACCTTCATAATCTCGAAGGTCAGCACCATCTTCAACTGCTTGGTGTAGTAACTCTTCTCGTTATACTCCTTGCCCCATACCCGGATGATGTACTCCTTCATGCTGCCCAACTGTTTCAGTCCCCTATATAATAAGGTACGCATACATTCTCTGGGAACCCACATCTTCTTGATCATGAAGTCGGGCAGTTCGAGCAGCTCCCTGTGCTCGAAATCATAGCAGCCTTCACCCGTCCAAGGGTTGTAGGTTCCGTAAATCTCATCGTATCGCCGCTTGTTTTCGGCTACGAGTTCATCAATATCTACTTCTCTAACTAATGCCATCGCCCAATTCCTTTATTTCCTCAAAATCTGCATCCTGTATCTGTGGCACCTGAGTCACGTCTAAGGCGTTATTGTCGGTCTTGGTCTGTGCCAGTGCTGCCAACTGCTTGAAGTCTTCGTCCAATCCATGGGTCACGCTCACCTCGCTCTGCTTTGGTATCATGTGCTTGGTCAGGTTAGCATAGATGGTAGCGTATGTTTTCGGGTCGTATTCTGCCAACTGGTTCATACAATCCTCAAACTTATCCTGATGTCGGGCTAGGAAGTCTCGGATAAATTCTTTCTGTGCGCTCTTGCTCACTGGCAGGATCTTCTTCGCCTTCTCACGCTTCTCCTGCATGATTTCTCTTACCGACTTAATATCATCAAACTCTCCCATAAGCTTCTCCTTCCTTTTTATCCAAATGGTTTCAGCGGATGAACCAGCATTCCTGCTTTGCTGGCACTCGCAGCATCCAGTATCTCCAGTTCTTCATCGTTCATTTCCTCCTGCTTCGAAATAGTAAGCGGGTCCTTGCTGGTAAGCGTAAGCAGGAAATATTCGTAGAGAGTACCAGCCACGATGTAGCTGTGGATATGTTTCACCAGCTCGTCATACCGTGTATCATCCCAGTAGTCTGGCATGTTCAGCCAGATTTTCTTCTCGTCCCACTCCTTCAGGGCATTGTCTCTTACCACTCCCTGCGGCTTCATCACGTAGGCAGCGAGGATTCCTTCTGCCTTTTTCAGGTACTTGTCAAACCAGCGGTAGAAGAGTGGTCTTTCCTTGTCGTTCTCACTGGTAGGGATGATGTCTTCCTGATTCGTCTGATTGCCTCGTCTTGCCCTGCCCACCATGTTTGTAGCTGCATCAATATCATACCAGAGTTGGTTGGTATAGATGAAGATGTGCTTGCTGTAGTACTTGTGTGCCGGGCGAGGAGGCTTCGGAAGGAAAGGATTCGGCTCGGGCTTCCATCCTCTCTCACGGATAAAATGTGTAGGGTGTAATGCGTTGAACTCCATCTTATACCTCCTTTGCTACGGTTACTTCTACCTCTCTCTTCAAGTTGTCGCTGTGTCGGGAGAAGAGGGTGACGGTTGCCACACCGGTATTCCTTGGCTTCAGGGCGAAGGTATAAGGGTCTGGGCTGCGCTGAATCTCAACGATGCTAGGGTCGCTGCTTCTCGCCTCAATATCATCAATGGCGCCATCATCAATGGAGTAGGAGATATTCACGTCCTCCTCATCCACACCGAGTGTGATTGCACCGCCCGAACTGCTGCCATCCACCTTGGCGGTCAGTGTTTTGGTATAAGGAATGGTGGGAACCACTGGACCGCTCAATACAAAGCATCGGCGGATATTCTGCTCATCAAAACTGAGAGAAGAAAGATAAGGCTCTGCCTGTTTCAGGTTGGTTGTCTTCAACCACCACTGGTAAATCATGTAGTCTTCCACATACTTGGCTACCAGTCTTGCCAATGTATCTGAAAGTGTACCATTGCATCGTCTGGAAACATTGATAACAAACTCCACTACATCATCGGTCTTGCTGCCATAGTAGATGATGTTGTCACCCATGGTCTGGGCGTTTGGCGCAAGATAATCTGCCAGGATAACCTTTGTTACCTCCAGGGCAGACTGGAAATCGTGGGTCAGCGTTCTTTCGTGTACTTCCTCATCGCCAGCAGCCTCGTTGAAACTCATCTTGATGGCTTTATCGTCTATGGCTCCATCAATCTTTGCCTTTAGATAGGTGGCTCTCTTCACCTCGTCAATCACCACCGACTTGATAATCTGAAATTTTAAAATCATAGCTTTAATCTTTTTAGTTCAAAATTACTTCTCCTGTCATATCAGTCAGGTTTCCGCTTACAGATGCCGGCGCATCCTTCTGGAAGATCAGCTTCAATGCAGAGTTCACATGATTCATCATATCGTCTGCATACTTCCTTGCAGAATCAGCATAGGTCATGGATAGCACAGAATAGGCTACGTAATCTACCACATAGCTCTTGAAGAGGCTACAGAATGCGCTTGCCTTGCCATCGCTCACTCTGTTTCGCTGATAGGTGAATACCACATCATCGGTGTTGTCCGTATAGCCGGCTATCAGTGGAGAGAAGTTGCCTACGAATGTTTCTGACGCATCCTTCACATACTGCTTCAAGATGTCTTCCTCGGTCGAGGATAGGGTAACACCAGTAAAGAGGATATTCCCCTGCTTGTCGGAAAGTCTCTTCCCGATAATGGAGAAATGCTTCTTCACCTTGCTCTTGATGTCGGCATACCCTATTGTTATTGTCTGTTCTGTTATTGCCATAACTTATGCTGTTTGATAATACTGATTGTTCATGCTCATAGCCTGTGCCACGGCGTTCTGGTCTGCACCCTGTACGATGCCGTTTTCTACCAGTCCGCCGCCCTGCTGCTGAGCCATCGCCTGTTGCTGCTGGTACATCTGTTCAAGCTGTGCCTGCTGTTCCTGCACACTAGCAAGAAGCTTGTCGGCAAATGGTGCGTTCAGATTCTGCAAGTACTGTACTACGTTGATGGCGCCCTTGTCAAGAAGCTTGTCGAGTGTATCGTTCTGCATCGTGTTGTAGGTTGCCGTAGCTGCCGCATTCTTGATGCTGATCTTGAAGTGAATATCTCGGGCTGATAGGCGGTCATACTGATAGACTTGAGTGAAGTTTCGGTCATAGACCTTTCTTCCGTCTTCGTAGTACTGCTGGATAGTCATACACTTCTTAGTTGCCAGCTTTTCCGTAAACACGTCCATATCCGATAGGATGGTATAGAGTGAAGTGGTAGCGTTCTGGCTCTCCTGCGCATATCTTGCAGCCGATGTTCCTGCCGAAGGGGTCTTGCCCTGCAAGGCTCCGCTCACGTTGGTAACCTCTCGTATCAGGTTCAACTCTATCTGCAAGAGTTCGTTGGTTCCGATATTCACCGCATTCGATGTGATAATCTCTGGCTTCACGTTCGGCATCGTGCGCTTTGGCGTGTAGAATATCCATCCATCGTATTCAATAGCATCTTCCATAAACTGCTCCTTGGTCTTGCCGTTCAGTACGGTTGTCGGAATCATCTTGAATCCCTTGAAGCTGCTTCTGATAGCCATATCGTTCATCACTATCAGGCGGTTGATGTATCTCTGCTGGTCTATCACGTTCGCCATAAACGGATGAATCTCTCCGTTGATGTACGGATAGAGCTTCATCGTAAACGGATGGCTCTTGTAGTCGTAAGGGGTTTCCCCCTGGCAGAGGATTGTTCCGTCTGGCGCCATATAGGTAAAGTACCAGTACTTATCGGCGATTTCCTTGCTGGTAATGTAGGCTCTATCTTCTTCTGCCACGCCCATTTCGTCATACTGCTGCTTGCGCTTGATATTGTCCTTGCGCAGCTTCTCTATCATGGCGGTATCATCCATATCCACCCGGAAGTAAGCGCTGGTTCCTGTGGTAGCAATCGGGTCGTAGCATTGGAGTCTGTGTTTGGTCTCCGTGGTCCATACTTCTATCACCCTCACGTAGTGCTTGCCCTTGTTGCTGTAGTCGAAGCTGAGATTCTCCAGTGCCTTCTCCTCGTTGAACTCGTAGCCGTAGCCGCTATCATCCAAATCCTGAATATCGAAGATGGTATCTAGGTCGTTTTCCGTCAAACCGTATTCCTGTCGCGCGAATTTCTGATAAAGGTCTTCCTTGCTCACATCGTGCAGCACACCGATCAAACTCACGTCATTATGGCGTGGGTCGCTTCCGCATTCAAAAAACATGTGGTCTGCTTCCATCGCATCTGTCCACGAATCGGGCATTTCAAGGTCTCTGTCTTCCCAGCACTCTCTTACGAACATCTGACCGCCAATCAGATAGTCCTTGATAGCGTGGTTCAGTACGTCCTGCATATAGGTGTTCTGCCAGTTGCACTGCATTGTTGCGCTCATCATATCGCTCAGTTGTCGGGAATTGCTGTCCCTAGCGAAGCATACTGGCTCCGTACCCTGCTTGGCATAGAGTCCTGCGATGGATTCCAAGATACTGATCATGATGTTGTTGCTCATAGGGGTCTGGTTGCGCCGCTCCATATAGGTGCGCTCCGTCATTTCCTCCCAGTAGCCATGATGGTACACCCTGATGGTGTCGCTCCATTGGTCTCCGTTGCAGTATCTCATCGTTCTTGCTCGGGTCTCCCTCACGCCGCTCAGATTGTTCCAGGCATTCTTGCATCGGGTCAGCAGTTCCCAGTCCTTTCCGTGCTCCTGCCGCTTCTTTCGAGCCTTCACGGAATCGTATCTGTTGCGCTGAGGCATCACCTTGCTAAGTGTTAATAATTTCGCCTTAACCATATTTGTTTACACATTATTAATTTATAGGCGCAAAAATAGTCTTAAATCCCTTTTTCTTTGCCGTGTTTCCGTGTGTTTGCCTATTGTCACGGAAACACGGAAATATAATTGCATTTTCTTTGCATCTTTGCGGCAACGTTTCAAACAGTTTAAGATATGACAAAAGAAGAATTAGAACAGATGAATGCAGGTAGAGAATCTGAACAGCAGGTTCCTTCACCCGAACAGACTGCGGAAGAGACTCCCCCGGTAGAGGAGCGCCCTAACCGCAAGGCTTTCTCCGACCGATTCAAGAAGCGCCATGCCGACATTGATTTCGAGGACAAGGAAGCTCGTTATGCGGCTATGAATGATGATGCTGATACGCTCGGACGATACGAGGAGAGCGGAAAGGCGTTGTCTAAGGTATTCGATAAGCACAAGTGGCTTGCTGCCTTGGCGATGGATATGGAGAAGAATCCAGAAGATAACCCATTCGATGCGATGGCTCGATTGGGTATCGACATCAAGGCTCTGCTCGAAGACCCAGAGGGCGGCAAGAAGCTCGCCGAGATTCTTGCAAAACACAATGAGGAAGTTGCTGAGCAGAACGAAGCTACCGAAAGGGTTACGGAAAACATGCGCAAGTCTATCGAACGCCTGGTTAAGCTCTATCCAGATGATGCACACGATATGTGGAAGCAGATTTACGAGATTCACGACAAGGTGGAGAGCGGTGACATCCCAGATGATGTTTGGAAGATGCTCCACAATGCCAACAACTACGATTCTGATATTTCCTCTGCCCGAGACGAGGCGGCTATGCGGGCAAGAAACGAGAAGATTCAGAATAAGGTCCGCTCTTCCGCAAACGAGGGTATTCCTCCTTCACTTTCTAGTTCGGGTGCTGGAAACGAGCCAGCTAAGAAGAAAACTAAGAAGAGAGCATCCAGCTTCTTTGATGATATTGGTTAACACAAGATTATTAATCCATAAATATAAGTATAAAATGAAGAAAGTAATTAATTATTTTTCTAATCATCAGTTCATCTTTAAGATGATTCTGATGCTTCTTGCTGTTGTTACAGGCGGTGGCGCAATGGCTGTTGGTGATGATGTTGAACCTGACTTGAACGAGCCGGGTTCTAAGCCTGCAACAACCGAAGAGACAGCTGCCAATGAGCAGGTAGATAAGGATAAGAACGACATGCTTGCCCCTGGCGGTAAAACTGCTGGTCAGTCTTTGACTGGTACGCAGGCTTCTGCTACACAGATGGACCGAGGCGGTCTTGAAGAGGAAGACTGGGACACGGGTGAAACCAAATTCCGCCCATATCATACACCTCTCCTTTCTATTGTCAAGAAGTTTACCACAACTGTTCCTTGTACTGGCTACAAGAAGAAGCACGCACGCTATGGTGGTGAGACCTTGGACGGTGAGGTTACACAGCCAATTACTGCCGGTGCTTCCATCAAGCTTACCAAGACCAACTTCTCAGGCTCTTTGAAGCCATTCTACGAGGGTTCTACTGCTATCGTTCCTACAGTAGCTGGTTACAAGCGTGGCTCTACTACGGTACGTGAGGGTCGTTTGGTTCTCTTTGTTACCAGCGCCAATAAGTCTGGTACTGAGGTTACCTTGCAGGCTATCAACGGTAAGGCTAACGAAGAAAATGCCGATTGCGAGTTCTTGGAAAACATGACTTGCCCGGGCATTCCTGTTGGTACAGTTATTTTGGCAGCTTCTACAGCGCTCTCTGAGTCTCAGATGAAGGTTCCTGCAGAGAACTACCAGCCACGTTCTGCTGATGTTTATCTCCAGAAGCGAGCATTCTCTATCGTCTTCACCGAGGACTTCGAGACCATGAAGAAGAAAATTCCTCATACCGTGAAGGATATGAAGGAAGATGCACTCAACAAGTACAAGATGCGTGCTGAGCGTTCTTACTGGATGGGTACCAAGGCTCGCATTCACTCTACCACAAATGATGGTGCTGATGAGTACACCTACTTCGCAGATGGTATCTTGAATCAGCTGACCAACCAGTATGGTATCGGTGAGGTTTACAAGTACGAGGATCTGACTGCTATCAGTATGTTGATGTTCACAGACTTCTCCGAGTCTGACCACATCTATATGTTCTGTGGCAAGAACGCAATCAAGCGCCTGATGAACATTGAGATTCCTAAGGGTCGCACCGAGGTTCTTTCTACCCACAAGGAAATCGACATTACCTTCTCTCGCTACGTTGACAACTATGGTACTATTGATTTCGTTTGGGATCAGACTCTTGACATGATGCACATGGAAGACTGCATGGTTGGTATGGACTTGAAGGGTGCTCGCCACTACGTGAAGGAGAAGGGCAAGGATAAGACCAATGACATGAGCAAGGATGGCTACGACCCACGTGAGGCTAAGCGATACATGCACATTGAGGCAGATTGTATCGCTCTTCGTGGCTACAACTCTATCCTGGTTGGTCCAGAGGCATTCATCACCAACCTTGGTGTTACAGGTATCGTGAACAGCATTATATCTCTGAAGACTCTCCCTGATACTGCTTCTAAGGGTATGAAGGTGGCTTTGACAGAGGATTACACCAAGGATGAGACAACCTACGAGAAGGGCAAGGTTTACGAGTACGATGGTACTAAGTGGAACTTGTATGCCGGCATGGACGTTGCTGCATAAGGCATCTTTTTCATCTTTAACATATAAATCACGCAGAGGGGCAGGAGTTAATAGCCCTGTCCCTTTGTTATTAAAATAGAAAATAATGATTAAGACATATAGATATAACGAGCTGTGTAATAATGTAAGCCTTACGATTTCCGGTGCTGGCGGTAATTCTATGCGCTACAACTTTACTCATGGCAACACTTACATGCGCAAATGCCCAGAGCTTACTCTTCGCAACAAGTATGCGCAAGACCTTTTGGATAACCATGAATTGGTAAAGAGCGGAAAGGTTACTTGTATTCGTACAACTCTTGAAGAGTCGGATATTGTGCAGGAAGAAGGTCCTGCAAAGAAGCCTGCAAAGAAAGCTCAGAAAGAGGAGGTAGCAGGCATCCGTACAGCGGAAGAAGTTATCAATTACGTAAATAGCCGTTTTGACAAGGATTGCAGAACCCTTGAAACTGCCATGAAGCATGCAGACAAGGCTGGTCTTGTTTTCCCTGATTACGGCAAGGAGTAACATATATAATAAGGTGAAATGAAGGTAGAAGACATCATAAAGGCAGTTCGTTGGTGCATAGACGAGGAATCCAACAACTTCTCATCAATCACAGATGAGAAGGACGATTTGTATATGGACAATATCATCAAGGCAAAAATCAACGATGCCCTGCATTGGATTGCCGTTACCGCATCATCCTCTGCTGCATTGGTTGATTCCAAGAAGATAGGTACTTCTTCTGCAACCCTCCAAGTGCAGGACTACGATACCCAGAGAAGCATCGGTGTCATTACGATGGATGCCAATACCGAGGTAATCAATATCTCTCGCATTCGTGGCAATGGCTGGTTCAAGGCAGTAGTGCCTATAGAAGATACCGAGGATGAGGCTGTCATGATGTTTGACGACACGGCAAAGGGAACCATCGACCGACCACAGGCGGCTATCATGCGTGAGAATCCTCTGAAAATCCTCTTGCAGCCCAAGCCTACGGAAGCGGTCATTTCCTATGTGGGTGTTCCGAAGAACGTAAGCACGACCGATTCTACAGATGTAGCTATCCCAGACCGCTTGAAGAATGCCTTCATCTACTATCTCGCCTTCTTATTGCTTTCAGCCTACGATGATACCAAGGCTACACAAATGTACACGATAGCCTTGCAGCAGCTAGGCGTTAGTCAAACATCAAAATAATGAAATCATGGAGTATGTATCTACGAATTATAGCGAAGAAGAGCTTGCATGGGTCTCCCCGGAGATAACCTTGCTGCGTGACATCTACCTGATTATTAAGCTAAAGTGCCCAGGGAAACTGGTAATCAGACAGGATAGGGGCGATGGCAAGAAACCGAGAGTTCCCATTCGTGCCCACAAGAACACCAGCGAGTTCAAGCTTCGCCTTCGGGTGATTCCTAAAACCATAAAGATTCAGATATTCACTTCATCAGAACCAAAAGAAATCAAATATGCCTACATTTAGAGAAGATCCGAAAATGGGCGGCTTGGTGCCATTAATGAAGACTGACGACATTAACGACCAAGCCATCACTACCGAAAAGATACGTGATGATTGCGTGAGTGGAATGAAAATCCAAAAGGGGGCTATAGAATTGTGTCATCTGAGTGCTATGCTTGCTAGTATCCTGAAAGCTGCTACAGGACTGCCTGAGGATTTAATTAATGAAATGATTTATCTTTATAAGAAAATCAATGATTTTCAGCCACTATCAGAAGGGGATATTGATAAGATTACAGAAGGAAGTTATGTTCCTGAGGAAGAAGAAAAACCTTCTCCTCCGACTTCTCCTAATGAAGAGCTAATGCAAAAGGTTGAAGTGCTAGAGCAGAAGGTCGAGGCTAATGAAAATGATAACACTTACACTCGTCTGAAACTAGATTCATTTATTGATTCCGACCTCACGACAGAGCAGGTTAACGACTTGTTAGACAAGTAATAATTACTAAATTTTATGGCAGAATATAATTATTTAAATAAAACAGGTTTGACAGCCCTATGGAACAAGTGCAAGAGCGTGTTTATTAAGACTTCTGAAAAGGGCAAGGCTAATGGTGTTGCAACACTCGATAATAATGGTAATGTGCCTTTGTCGCAGTTAGGTAACATTGATACTACTTTTGCGGAAGTAGTCACGGAACTTCCTACATCCGGTATCAAGAAACATATATACATGATGAAGGCTGGCACCACTGGTACTAAGAACATCTATGCTGAGTATGTCTATACAGGTGATGTTGCTGGTACTTATGATGCGACTAAATGGGAGAAGCTGGGTGAGGCTACTACAAGTGTTGAATTGTCCGGCTATGTACAGACTACAACCTTGACAACTGAGCTTGCCAAGAAGGTTGACAAGGTTAGTGGTAAGCAGCTTTCTACTAACGACTATACCACGGCAGAGAAGAATAAACTGTCGGGTATTGCGGAGAGTGCCAACAAGTATGTTCACCCTACCAGTGCAGCAGGTGCGAAGGCATCTAAACTCTATAAGATTGCCACTGATGCAAATGGTCACGTTACTGCTGCCACTGCTGTAGGTAAAGCGGACATCACAGCTCTTGGTATTCCTGCAAGTTCTGACTTCGTAGAAATCACTGAGGATTATATTAATTCGTTAACTTAAAGATTATTGAAAATGAAGATATTAACTGATACTGGTTTAATGGCGCTTTGGAACAAGATTAAGCAGCTTGTTCTGGGCAACCGTCCATATAATCCTTCCGAATTTTCCGGCAAGGGATACAAGGTGCTGGAGAAAAATATTCAGACAGTCAACGGCGTTGAGAAGAACATCCTAACGGCAAATATGTTAAGTGAAGCCAATACCACCTACGAAATCAGACATGACTTTGACTTGGGTGGGGAGACTATTGAAATACAGGAGGGGTGTACTCTCAAATTTGAAGGTGGTTCATTAACAAATGGTACTCTTAGTGGAAATGTATTAATGTGTGGATATGGACATACAGATTGTAATATAACAAAATGTGAGATAGATTTTGATGCCTCATTGTATATTACATGCGATAATAAAGAAAATACGGCAGAATTACAGAGAGTTTTAAATATAGCAGGTAATATATCTGGAAAAGTGTATTTTTCAAAGACTTTAGATATTTATTATTCAAGCAAAGTTTGTATTCCTTCTAATAGCATTATAGACTTTAAAAATGTGACTTTAATTCAATATGGTTTGGAGTCAACATTTATGAATATCGGCAATTCTAAAGAAACTTATGATGATGAAAATATACAACTATATAATATAACTGCCCGTTCTTATGAACGAGCAGCGAGAAGTCGAGTATTCTGGTTTGAAGGAGTAAGGAATCTTATTATAGAGAATTTTAATTATGTAGATGATTGTGTTTTGGAAACAGAATCAGGATATTATGGAGGTTGGGCTATTACTATTTCTGGGTATAATATTACTCTTAGAAATATTATAATTAATAATTACGAGGGAGGTTTATATTATGATGGAATACATTTTGAATTTGTAGATAATGTATTACTTGACGGTTTTCAAATTGCATCTGGAGATGATTGTGTAGCTATTCATCCACAATGGAATCCTCCATTTGATAAGAATATTAATATTCCAAATTATGTCAAGAACGTAACAGTTCAGAATGGTCATGGAAAAACCAATGCGGCTAATTTAATTAGAATTGGATATTCAAATATTAGTAAAAGTAATACTTCATTCTATATCAAAGATATTCTTTGTAATAATATTGTTCAAGAAAAAGGTAAAAGTAATAAAATTATTGATACTTTACGAAAATTTGATAATGATTATAATTATTATTTATATGATATTTCTGGAATAACATTTAAAAATATTATAGGAATATGTGTTAGAGAGGATTCTGATAAATGTAGTATGATTTATGACGATAATGTAGCTTTCAAAGATTGTGTATTTGATTTTGGAAATTCTGTTTTTAAGATTAAAAGCAGTCATTTGAAAATTGATAATTGTATGTTTACTTCTAAGTCTTCAAATGTAGACAATGAAATATCATCTAGCTATTTAGATATTTGTAAATGCAGATTTGTTACTAGTAATGGTATTCAATTAAATAGCCCAACAAAACAAGATAGCTATATTAATTTTACAAATAATCTGTGTGATATTAAGAATATTTCTATAACGAATATAAATAATGTCAATATTTTAAGTAATTATTTTAATATGAGTACAAACAAAGAAGTATTCAATGTTAATGATGCTTTTGAACTTAAAATGTTATATAATTCAATCTTCTTTAAAAGTTATGTTTTTATATCTAACAGTATTAACAAAAATAACAACAATAATTTATATTTTATTGGAAATTTCGTAAGTAATAATACAGTAGAGGTTACTTATCTAATTGCTACATTCACTAGTATAAAATATAAATATGGTTGTTTCTTTAATAATATAGTCAACATTACTAATGCTAAATACTCTTATAAAGATTTTGCAGAAACTATAGATTATGATGATTCATTACCTTATGAAGGCAATGCGTCAATTCCAAGTACATCTTTAAATAATTGCAAAATTAAAAAAATAGGTACAAAGCCTTATATTTATTTAGATAATGCTTGGAAAGAAATATCTATAGTAAATTAATACTTAAAAAAATGGGGAGCTATTTTAGCTCCCCATTTTTTCCTTTGAATCTTTCGCATCCATATTTCAGCAGAAACTCTTGGATGAGACCTCGCTGGGCTAGAGTATTGAAATTTCTTCTATGCGTATCGACAATTTAGGAATGACACTTGATGCAAAGAGAGTTCTTCTTACCGTTGAACAGGCTACGCCGTTGACTTTCTAGAAATGATGGCTGATTTCAAAAACGAATTCGAATGGTAAAGATACGAGTATTATATCTCTCACCATTTCATCACCACCATATTCCCATCAAACTTACCCCACATTACGGGATGTTGGCGATTCCCTGATGCTTCGACTACTCCCTGATGTACGAAGTTATAGATTTCCTTAGACGTGATTACTCAGATTCTAGAATTTTTATAATCTGCAGGAATTTCTAATGCTAGGCAGAAAAAGACAGATGATACCTTGCATTATCTTAAGAAATATCAGAAAAGAGGGTGAGTCATAAGTTCATGACGCACCCTCTTTGTTTTTTGATGAAACATAATCATCTTTAAAGAATTCTTGACTACTTACAAGTTTTCATTATCTGTTCTGCAATCTTTCTAAATGTTTGTCCTGCCATGCCTCCTCCGGAAGCTGGAGTCTCTAGTCTCTTGTAGCTGACGAATACAGTGTATTTTGGTCTCTCTGCAGGGAAGTAGCCACAGAAGTCTGCATAGATGCCATCTTCCGTATGGATACTTCCAGAGGTACCAGCCACATTGACCATTTTTGATTCTGCCTTCTTGCCCAAGCCATTTGTAACATAGAACCTAAAAGCCTTCTTCATTGATTCGATATTCTTCTTTTCTGCAATCATAGAGTCAACCACGATAGCAGAACTATCCTGCGATTTCAGACTAACCATTTTACCTCCATTGGCGATGGCATTGAAGAAGCTCACAAAATTGACTGGCTTTATATGGTGGAAACCCAAAGCATACAAGGGCCAGGAACCTTTGAAAGTAGAATCCTTCTCTAATCCCATTTGCTCCAGCTTTTGCAAGAAGACATCTTTATCTTGATAAGCTACATCTACAGCCTTGTCTATGGCAATACTGGAATTGTATGCTAATCCTTGCAGAAGGGTCAATTCCCCATATCCACCCTTTCTCCAATTATGGTCATAGATGGTATCCTGCCCAACAACATCAATACCGGCATAAGTATCAAACATATCGTCCAGCGATACATTTCCTGTTTCAAGAGCAGCAAGCAGGGATGCACTTCTGAAAAGAAATGTTTCGCGAGCCTTGAAAAATAAAGTGGTATCTGAAACAAGTTTCCCACTATTCTCCTTTAACCCTACCATCGCCCTGAGATTACCAGTCGATGTCTCCACCACAATTGCCATACCTTCCGTAGCGCCATACTCTCCCATTCCCTGTTTGAGCAAACTGTCAACAGAGTTCTGTAACTGAAGATTGACAGTACTTACAGGAACCTGTTTATTAGAACAAGCTGCAAATCCCATCACGATAAGCAACACGAATGCTGCAAAAAATACTTTCTTCATCATATCACCTTTATATTATTGTCACTACTATTTCCTTTATTTGTTACAACTTCAGATGTCCTGGTCATATTATTAAGGGAAACCTATGTTCTCTTATTAAGACTATTCTGAATGGTTTAAAAAGAATGCATCCAATACTTCCTCAAACACATCATTAGGACTCACTTTATTGAAGAGACGCATAGAAGTTTTGAGTTTCAGCACGTCAATTCCGCTTCCCATGATATATTTGATGTCCTTATCCTTGTGGAGCAAGAGTGCCTTGCAGCATTCACGGAGTCTATCACCCAGAATTTCATGTTCAACATAGGCTTTGGCTTCACCCTCGCCATCCAAGCCATAGTATCTTGAATTGTAACTATGTCCGAGTCCCTTCTGTTGCGGGAAGATATACCATATCCAATGGCTTTGTTTTCTACCTCCTTTCAGTTCACTTAAAGCTTGGGAATAGGCAAACTCCTGTGCATCCAGAAAACGCAAGAGATCATAGTGTGGCTGCTGAGCCTTTAGATATCCGATAATGTCCGAAGGTGTAGAATCGGACGCCAAGCTTTCACCAGCGACAATTTTCTCATTATCAATTCGTTTGGGGCATTTACCGGGAACGAATAAAGCACTCAAAGGCTTCACAAAAGTGACACTTAATTTCAAAAAATTCATCTTTGTTTTAACGTTTTATTAAATTATAAGAAACGGCACATACTATATTGTTTACTTCTTAAATACTATCCAATTCGTTTGATATTTAGACCATGGCTTTATTGGATGTATTTCATGGACAGTTCCTACAGAATCACGATACCACGAATAATTCCATCCTGATCCCATATCCAAGTACAGAGCATATTTGACCTTCAAGTTTGCCAACTTTTCCACAAATTCGCTATAAGCCAACGCTTGCTTAGCCTCAACAATGCACAGCTTGCCATCTAGCTCACATAATGCTCGATAAATATTCAATGGCTTATTCTTTCGAAATCTAGACATAACTCGCCCATTATAAATAATCATATTCTGTCCAAAGCCCATACCTCTATGCTTTTCCGCTTTCCTAAGTTCACTAGCGTAACTATCATACAAGAACTTCCATTTGCCTTGATACCAAACAAAAGCCCCCGTATTCGTTTTAGCCACGTAGCCTCTATAAAAAATACCACCAGACACATGATTTCCTGCTACATTGCGATGCGCAAAAGAATCCAAGCATTCCCCTGTAAACGCAGCCTCAGCACAATAGACCACAGACATATCCGTGTCTTTGCTTGGTCGCTTACCGCAAACCAAATCTACAGTGTTACAACCTGAATATAAAAACACTTATTTCCAATGTAAGTAAAGGCATCTAGATATAAAGAAGAAGGGTGAGTCGAAAGATTCACCCTTTTATTTTGCAGCAAGCCTGCACCAATCCACCAAGCAAATAGCAAGCCTCCTCCCCATACATATTTATCAAAAACTGTTCGGAAATATGCTGAACCACATGCAGCATTTCGTGGCTGAGGCTATTCATACATTCCGCTTTAGAAGTGGTCCAGCCAATAACAACCACCGATTTCCGAGCATCAACGTTAGAGTAGGTGATACCCTTGTTAGCCTCACCTTCGAGCACGAGATTACAGGCATCCTCGAGTGGAATGCCGCTGCACCCCAAATCCCGAAGATGCCTTCTTACCTTCATGGCATCCTTTGAGTGAACATCACACATTACGTGTACGGTCCAGTCGTATCTATCTATGTAAATCTCCTGCTCTGTCATATTTTACAAAATCTCTTCCCAAGGAATGCCCACACCATTAAACGATGTGTCAGCATAGAATCTATTGAAGATGAAACCATCCTGCTGATCCTCATCATCCACGTAGTCTTTGATGAACTGAGCCATCTGTTTCTCCTCTGTGATGGATGATCCGTAGAAATCAGCTAAGCACATGTGTGCGATGTAAACTGCATCGTAGCCCACATTGTTCTCCAGCACGATATTGTTCTTCTTCAAGATTTCATCAATATCATCCTTAGTCATGATGCGGATAGGCTTACCGTTCTTCCGCATCTGCTTCACTGCCCACTCGCACATCTTCTTGTTGAAGTGCCAGCCGTTGTATCTCAGGTAAGCCCTCATTTCTTCCGGCTGATAATCGTAGGCGTTCAAAGATTGTCTGTATTTTCTTCCCATAATCTCAATCTATTTAAGAAAGGGGTATGCCCACTTTTGAGCACACCCCAAACTAGTTAGTAATCTTCTCCGTAATCACTTCTGTAATCACGTCCACGGTCTTCACGTTGGCGCATGTCGTCGTACTCCTCATGCTCTCGCATACCACTTCTGCCTCCACGACCTCTATAATCGGGCATGCGGTTGCGCTCGCCGTATCGGTCACGTCTGCCTTCACGCTTCATTTCGCCCAGGCAGCTCATAGCCTTATCCAAGCAGTGCAAACCCTTCTCCACGTTCTCATACAAGCCATCAAACTTGTCTTCTGTAATCTCAACCATTATCATAATCAATAAGATTTTAAAGTGAATAGTTAGGAGATTACTTGTTTGCAACCTGTTCGAGCAATCCCATCATTCTGTCGAGCTTGCCTTCCATGCCGGAAACCTTGCCTTCCAGCTTGTTGATTTTCTCAGCCTGTTCCTTCTCCTTGGCTATCTGGGGGTTGAGTTGCAATAGCATTCCCTCACAAGATTTAACGACTCTCTCATGGTAATCTACGCTCTCCAGTATCGCCTTGGATTGTCTCAGCATTGCATCGACCTCTGCACTCATGGCTTCCTTGCTATCGCTTACCACAAGATTCTTGTCGTTGGCTATCTGTCCGTTAGCAGGTAGCTGCTTGAAATCCACCTCCTCGTCACCAAGCTTCACCTTAACGTCCACCACAGTCTCCATAGGTTGAGGGGTGAAGCCATTGTTGTAGGATGGGTATCTCGTCTGAGGGTTGCTAACCGAAACAACCTGACCGATCTTCAAGTTCGGGTTCTCGCCCTTGTCGAGCACATAGAATAAAGAATTTGTTCTTAAACCTTGAAACATAATGTAATCTCCTATTATCTATTCTGTTTGTTAAACAATACCCGTCATCAGCTGAAGGGTGTTAGTGTCTCTCTCAAACCAGAGCTGAACCACTCCAGTTCCCGGCACGTCTGCAACCGTCAAAGCATCACCATTGAATTTGGTTACAGCTTGGGTTGCGCCGTTGGTCTCGAAAAGGATAGGCAGCGTACCAGTCGTTCCAGTCGGAATAGCCTGTTTCAGATTTACGAAAATCGTTCCTCTGTAGTTGGCATTCACGAAGGCGTGGTTTTTAAAGGTGAACACCACATTGGCAGTATTCACCGCCACGCCTGTAGAAGCGATAGCCGCCGAACCGTTACGATTCACCCAGGTATAAGGTCTTAACCATAACATAGCAGCCTCCTTTCTTTAACCCCAGAATCCTGCATTGTTAGCAGCATTCAAACCATACAAGCCAGCCTGATAAGCCACGCAGTTAGGGACCGCAGTGAATGGGCTGTAAGGGGTAGTTACTGTCTCTGGCAACTTACACTTGATACCAGCCACCTCGCTCTGGAGACCTGCCAGTACCGCATTGATAGGAGCTACAGCCTGACCTACAATCTGAGAGGTCATAGCAGAAGACTTGAAGGTACTGTTCTCTTCACGCAGAGAATCAATCTTGTTCTGCATCTCACGCATCTCAGCCTGCTTCTGACCGTCAACGATGGTCTGAGTGCTTTCCTTGATAGCGTTGTGCAAGTCGCAAGTCTGTCTCTGGGTCTCGTAAGCCACGTTAGAGAAGCCACGCTCCTGACCTACAGCCACGTTGTTAATGGCATTCTGCAAGGTTCCAGTCTGCTGACACATCGCCAACTTGATATTGCCGTCCATGGCGGTAATATTGTTATTGGTCTTGCAGCAGCATTCTGCCAACTGGGTAGCGATTGCGTTGTTACCCTGCATGATGGCGGTCAATACCTGATTAGCAGTTATGCCCATCTGATTGCCGACACCACAAATCTCCTTGCTTACACCGTTGATAGCAGCGATAACGTTACCGGTAGTAGTGTTGAGAGCGGTAGCGAGCGACTGAACATCGTAGCCATTGCGCTGAACAGCCTGCATGATAACAGCCGTATTGGCATCGTTATTGAGCATAACGCCACCCTGTCCGTTAGGCATCAAACAACCGCCATTGTTTCCACCGAAGAAGTTGCCTCTACCCATAAGAAGGAAGAGAAGCAAGATGGCAAACAAGCCATCACCCCATCCGTTTCCATTACTCTTGCCGTTGCAGAGAGCAAACAAACTTGGATCTACGCCCTGTCGCTGCATAAGCGCTGGGAGCATAGCGAGAATGCTATTGAAACCACCGCCCTGGCTGGTTCCATTCTCCCCGAATACGTAAGTTTTTGATTCTGACATAATAAATGATAGATTAATCGTTTCGTTCACTATTGAACTTGGTGCAAAGTTACGAAGAAAGCATGGAGCTGCCTAACTATGCTCAAAATAAATTTTTCCCCACTTAAACCCCAGTTCCTCAGCATTTTATGCTGAGTCATCCCCTGCTCATTTATTTAGCAAAAGTCTAAACTATACAGAAATCGCCCTCAACCCGATACAACCTATCAATATTTTCACTATCTTTGCACAAAAAATATAGTGTATGGAAACAATTATCTTGGTTATTATATTTGCAGTCCTATTTATTTTTGCCTGTCTGTCATTGTATCGTATATGTACAGTAGGTAAAACAAACGGTGCAATAGTTTCTAAAAAAGAAATGTATGATATGCACTTCGCTCCGAAAATAAGAAGGCTGCATATACGTTTATTAGCCTTTCTAGCCTTTGGAATGGTACTAGTTGTTGTATATTATTTTATGCCAACTAGGTTAGGAGATTACGTTTACATAGAAAGGGATTTTCCTAATCACAAGCAAACCATTCATTCGAATAGTTCATGCCCATTAATTAAAAAAGGATATAGTGTAAACGAAGTACATTACTATACCTATACTCCTTATGTTGATTGCTTCTGTTCTAGATGTTTCTATGAGTCAGATGCCATCAAATTAACCAAAGGAGAAAAATAAGGAGTGAGCAATAAGCCCACTCCTTTTTTATATTATTCCAATCTATCCAGCTCATCCACCGCATCCATCATGATCCTATCTATATTCTGATTGGCGAAGTTGATGCTCTCGGTATCGCTAGCCTTATCCCTCATCTTCTTCCATCGCTTCATCTGTTTCTCTGCCAGCTCGATTACTCTCACCTTGGCAGCCTCCTTGGAGTTCTGGAATTGATAATACTCCCCGATATTCGTGATTCTCTTATCCAGCGGAACGTTTTTCGATTTCAGACGGTCCACGTTTGCCATGGTCTTCTCCATTTCGTCCTTGTAGTTATACCACTTGCTCTTGGTTCTCTGCAAGCTGCTCTGCTCACTTGGCGTATAGAGAAGAGAGCGAAGGAAAGGAATATCCTTGGTTTCCGTGTCGCTTCCGTGCTTGATAGCACCGATAAGTCGCTCAGTAAAGGTAGCGGCACCACCACCTATACCACCGATGTAGTGATTCAGCATACTAGGGTTCGTTACCATATCCAGGAAACTGTTGCCCAGCATATCCTCATTACCCTTGGCTACATCGTTGGTCTGTGCATTCACCCATTTATTTACAGCCATATATCCATCAGGCGTGCCCTTGTAGGCTCTCTGCCAAGCAGGGGAATTTTCATTCCAGTCACCACGTCTTTCAATCGGCGCACCCTTCCAGTCGGTATTTAACTCCCATTCCACGAAAGGAGATAGGGCAGAAGGAGAGATAGCTTTGATCGTCTCATTCAATGGCTCCTTGCCAGCCGAAGAGTTACCGAGATAGTCCATCACCGGCACAAGCTGCGACATACAGCCCACGGCATCCAAAGCAGGATTCTTCTGTCCGCTCACGTTAGGCGAGAAGGTCAATCCAGCCGCCAAGTCACCCAAACCATAGAAGGCTCTCAACTCAATAGCAAGCGGAATCGTTACGAACTCGCCACCGCCCTTGTAGATGCAGAGATTGTTTCTTCTCACGTAGTCAGGCAACTCGCCGTATGGGTCCTTCACTCCCTTTCTGTCCTTCTCGTCCTCACTCGCAATCAGCACGTTGTTTCCAAGTGCAGCCAACGCACCGAGAGCAAAAGGAATGGCAAGCATATTGATAGAAGTACCCACAGGATGATTCTTCAAGTTCTTCACAAGAAGATTTGTACTCTGAATACCGGCATTGAAGAACATAGAACAATGTCTGAGATAGCTAGCCGTAAATCCGTAAGCCCATCTTGCAGCCGCCTTGCCGCCAGTCATTTCTCCGTTCTTGAAACTCTTGATGGCATCACCGCTACCATGGCGGTTGAAGTTGGTAGATACCTCCTTCGCATCATAGACCGAACGGATGATAGAGCGGTTACTGTCTCGGCTCGCACAATAGGTAGCGAATCGGGCGATATTCTCAGCCACCTCGTTGATGTTCGCCAGATTTCCGAAGAAGAAGTCACGAAGGGCAGCACCGCCCTTGTCAATCTTGCTTCTTTCGCTCTTCACATCTTTCTTGTACTCCTTGGTCCAATCCTGCATGTTCTTGATCTGAACCCAACCGGTTTCGCCGCCGTTCTCCATGAACTCCTTGAAATATCGCTGAACCTTGTCGCTCATATCAAGTGTTCCGTTACGATACTTGGCAAACAAGCCCAAGCCAGTAGTTCCGCTCAAATCCTTGAAGCTGATAGTGGAAGCACCCTTATAAAATCCCAACTGCGCATAATACTTCGCCCAGAGCGCACCATATCTTGCGCCTTCCTTGGAAGTCACGTTACTCGATGCAAACTCCGCATCACGCATGATGTTTCGCATCACGAACTCAGGGTTATAAGATGTACACAACTGTGCCATCATTCTTGAAATAGAACTCAATGGTTTCATGATGCCCTTGGCGCCCGAGTTCTCCAGCAATCCATTCAGAGCCTGCGCTGCTCTAGGATTTCCGTTAATAATGAACGCATGAGTCCTTCCGGCAATCTTCACATCTACGATATGCTGCGATTTGTTCTCCGCTCTCTGGAACTTATAGCCAATACTGCCTCTGCGGTACACCTTTGTCGCCAACCCCTTTGATTCCAAATCCTTCATTTCCATATTGAAGTCTGCTACTATCTGATTTATTTCATCAGCCGTAGCGTCCTCGGGAATGTCTGGGTAACGCTCCACGGTGGTGTGAGTGATAGGGTCATCGGCGTACCAAACCCTAGTCTCCGTCACAAGATTATTGTTCGAGTTGTTTCTTACGAATCTTGCAAATGCCTGACGGATAGCGTTCATACCGCCATTCTTGATAGCTCTGTTACCCATCGCACCAATCTGCGCCAGCACGTTTGTCTCACTCAGATACTTGTGTCCTCTCGCTCTCATAATCGTGCTTCCGATGTAACTCTTCGGGTCTCCCTGCTCAGTAATGTAACCATAAGTATCTTCTGCAGTAGCCTCATCATACTTTCTCAAAGGCACATACCAGTTGAACATATCAGACACATGACCGTAAAGCTCTCTGCTGATAAGACCATTCTTATAGTCAGTATCAATAGAATACTGGGTGGCAGCCTTCACCTTATCCCAATAGTCCTTAACAGACCCCTTCTTGATACTCTCCATCTTTGCTTCTGAATCCATCACGCTAGCAATAGCCTCAGCATCATCGTAAGGATCAGAAGACTTATCCACTTCCTGTATAGCATGAATACCCGAATAGTCATGTTCGCCAGCATCAAACTTATTGTCACTATCCACGTAGGTACGGATGAAATCGTCCATGCGCTCATAATAAGTCTTCAAGTCGATGTCTCCACGCTCCAATTTCTCGTCAAGGGTAGCTTTCTCGTTGTTCCAATCGAACTCTACGGTATCAGCTAGCTTCTTAGTCTTCTCGTTCATGCGCATATATTTCAAGGCATCACGCACATACAAGATACGGTTTCGCTCCAAGCCGTGCTTGGTAATCATGTAGAGATTGAAGTTTCTAATCTTCTCATCATCCTTCTTGCCGTCAAAAGCATCCAGCACGTCAGCCATCGCCTTATCCAGAGGCTTCATCACGTTGCGCTCAAACATCTGAGCCGCATCACTCATCGCACCCTGCATGGTGTTCTGCAGTATATAAGGATTTTCCGAAGAGGCAATATCCTCAATCTTCTTGCCCGGTACAATCGCATTCATCAGCTTCTTCAACGAAAGCATATTGTCCATATAGCTCTCGGTGAACATATAGCCGTGCTCGTCCAGCGAGCGGTGGTATCTGTCAAGTGCCGTGCCGGCAGATGGGGTAGTGCGGAAGTGAATCTGTCCGTCTGTAGCCTCATCCCACTCGCTCTTGGTAAGACTTTCCATACTGCGAACCTTGCCATCGTTGCCGTAGAACATACCATTGTGAGCCACAACAGCAGGCATACGCTCATGGTCGATACGGTATTTCACCGCCTCGGCTCTCATCTTCCAATAAGGATCATTCGGATTTTTCTGCAAGTTCTTGCTCAACCAGAGCAGATACTTCACATCTTTAGTATTAGGAGCAATACGATAACCGATTTCATGAAGGAAATCAGATACCTTATTCTTGATACCATTCCAGAAGCCAGCTTCACCCTTGCCATCCTCGGCGAGTCGGGCGATACCTTCCTCAATAGCATCGTAGATATTCAGAGGATTGTACTTTCTCTCCTCATCCACCAGCTTCTTCAAAGCCGCATTCTCAGGCTTATCCAAGTCGTACCATACATCACGAAGGAACTTGTCGAATCGCTCATCACCAAGCAACTCTCTCATTCCCTTGTGTCCAACCACCTCATGCCAGATAGTCTTCTCGGCAGTATATCGGTCGTGGATATTAGGCATGTAAAGATGCACCTCGCCAGTCTTCTCGTCATACCAGCCAGTAATCTTTCTGCCTTCCTCAATAGCAGCCTTCGCCGCCTTATTGGTAATTTCATCAACCGATGAAACCATGTTCACCTTTGCGCCAGTATTCTGAGCTACCTTCTCTACATGGCTTTCAACCGATGAAGTAGGGTAGTTGCTTTCGCCGTTATCTGTGCGGAACTTGGTGCCGCCATTCTTGCCCCATTCCTTGTAGGCATCCTTTGTCATTTTTACGTTGACGAACTTAGCCTGAGGGAACTCCTTTTCCAGTTCAGCCATCTGCTTCAAGAACTTCTCCTTTGTTTCAGGGTTCTGTCTGCCTTGCTCTACGGTAGTGATAGGCACACCAAGTTTTACAAGCTCTCTCAACTGGTTAGGGGTAACTACGTTCCAAGGGATAGCCAATCCTGTTCCTCTCAGTTGGTCGGCGATTTTCTCAGCAACCTCCTCGTCAGGCAATATTCTTACTGCCTTTCTCCATCTAGAGAGCATCACGCTTCTCTGTCTGTCCTTTGGCAGGAGGCTGTTTACTGTTCCGGAAGTCCAAGGCACCAAGCCCACAGAGTTCTTTGCGCCCTCGGCGTGATAGCCGCTAGTCTTCTCACTCTCAGGAATCTCCCATTCCACAACCTTGATATTGCCTCTAGCGTAAGCGCCAGAGAACTGATCGTTCATCACCGAAGTGGAGGTGTGCATGTAAGGGTTATAAGCCGCTGGCACTGGTCCTTCTCCTGCCCCAGGGTTCTTGTCGGTCTTTACAAGTTGGAACTTACCGTTCTTCACAAGGTCAGGTCGCTCGTCTGCGCCCATCCAAGCACCAATCTCGGTAGCATCGGTACGCTTACCGTCAATGATAGCAGCCATAGGGGAGTAAAGCTTACCGTCCACCTCCTGCATTCCGCTATACATTCTGAAAGTCTTCTCCTTGTTGAGGCGATCCAACTCGTCCTTATCTGTGACCTTATAGGAGAATCCGTCCTGTTCAATCTCATTCATGGAAATATCATCAATGGTTTCGTTGAAATCATCCATGATGTCGTTGATAGCCTTATCCATCTTATCCTTGTCAGAAACCTCAAACAGTTTCTTGATGGCATCCTTCACTCTCTGCAAGATAGAGCGATCGCCCCTTCTTGCAAATTCGTGTGCTGCATTCATAACTCTATCCCAGATAGACAAGTCCATCGCCTTTCTCTGTCTGGAGTCTGCCATCTGAGCAGTCAGCTCGTAAGCATCAGACAGACCATAAGGCTCTTCTTTGAAACGTTCCTTATCGCCCTTTACTCTGTCATAGATTTCGAGGATTGTCTTTACACCCTCTATTTGCTTAGGAGTCAGCATACCCTCAGCCTTGCCTTTCTTGACGAGATTGATAGCACCCATTGTTACCTCATGAATCATTTCATGCAGCATAACAGTAGGGGCAGCGTTACCTGTCAAACTGGTCTTAGTCAGACCATCAATATACAAGTCAATATTTCTGTAGGTATCAGTCCTGCCGGAAGCCCTATTCGGATCCTCTGCGCTTACTATGATATTTACACCTAGACGTTTGCTTATATCGAGAGCTTTTTGGAAGAGTTCAGCCTTTGCTTTATCTCTATTTGTTTCTTTAAATATTCGTTCAATGGCTCCAAGTGTGAACGTTCCTCCTGGCTGCAATCCCCAAGTCTCTCGGAGATTCTTTGCTCTAGCGTCTCTATAGGCAAGTTCTCTGTCAGTGACGGCGAGAATGGTCTTATAATATTGCAGTAAATAAGAACCTTTATTTCCATTACCGTCATTCTTACCGCCGAGACGTCCATCGGTGGACCTACCTGATAACTTTTCGATTTTTCTTTCATAATCATTCTTAATGTCCTCTATTTCACTTCTACCAAGATAAGAAAACTCATCCAGAGCAGATTCAAGATTATCAGCAAACAAAGATTTATCTCTGTCTTCTGTATGCTCTTCGATGTCCTTAATGGCAGAATCAAACTTCTTTTCAATCTGCGAAGATACGGTTTTATCTACATCTTCGGGAATGATTCTACTATTCTTAACATCTTTTGTATCTGTTTTAGAATACTGCAAGCCTCGGTCCTCACGGAAGTGGGTTCCTTCATCCTCAGAAGTATTGCGTTCCTCCTGTACCTTTACGCCCATCTTAGACAAGCGGTCCAGTACTGGCTTCAACTGCTCAGGCTTAAACTCTGCAAGCATATTGTTACCTCTTGTCTCGAAGTTATTGCCATCAACCAGTTTCAGCAAGTCATTATCCAAGAAGTATTTGCCGCCCTTCGCCTTGCTCTTCGGTACACGAAGTTCATAGTAGTTGCCACGATTGTTGTCTATGCGCTTCACCTTCACTTCACCATCCGATGAAGTAACCTCGTCAATACCGCCACGCCAAGATGAAAGCTCAAACTTCTCAGCTACGCTGTTGATAGGTGCGTCCGTAGTCAAGCCCTTAGGGTCGAATCTATCTGGCATCAAGATACCAGTCTTCACCTCGCCAGTATCAGTAGTGTACTTCACAAGCTGACCGCCCAAGCCCTGATCCTTACTGTCAACCAAAGCCTGCATCAGATTACCGGTCACGATATAGCCATCCTTGCGGCTCTCGTTGCTAGTCAGTCTATCCCAGTTATCAAAGTTTTGATTCAATACTCTGAGATGACTGTCTCCCATGCCAGCAGCCTGCTTAGTCATGTTATCAATGGCACTGATAACATCCGCCTTGTTGTCACCTGCACCCACCTTGCCAGCGATAGGGAAGGTAATCTTTCTTCTGCCATCCAAGGTTGCAAAGGAAACAGAAGAGGCGTTAGGCGAGAAGTTATCCGTAATCTTAATATCAATGAGCCTTCCGTAACTGTTGCCGAATCCGCTCAGTTCGTTAGGATTGTTCATATCTGCAGGCAGAACGAAAGCGCTGTTAGTATCGAAGGTATCAAGCACACGGTCAAACATTTCAGCCTTGGCTTTCAGGTTCTTTACCACATCGTTCAGCTTATCTTTCTCCTGCTTGTAGATGTTGTCATACTGATAGCCAGCCATCTTCTCAATCTGCTCATCGCTCATACCCGAATCCTTCTGACCCTTCTTAGCATCCTTGATATACTTCTCCTTAGCCTTGGTAGCAACCTTCATCGCACGCTCCTCATACCTCTGAGTCTCGTCCGCAATCTTCTGGTCGAAGTACTCCTTCACGGCAGTCTTCTTCTCAGCCTTGTATTCCTCCCAAGTCTTGCCGCCAGTCAAGCCTTCCTGCGAAGCCTTCACCTCAGCTGCCTTCATAGGTTTCTTCAGGATAGCCATGTTCACCTTTTCTATATAGGTGTTGTCGGCAAAGGCATTATCGCCGCCTGGCTCTGCGCCCTGCTTCCAAACTTCCTTGCGGATAGTCTTAGCCTTCAATGGCAGCTCGGTAATCTCCAGGTCGTTCTCGCCCATTTCGTTGAGGCGTTGAATCTCGTTGGCGTAAAGCTCACCAATCTCCTGCAACATCTTCTCCTGCTCGCTTACTCTCAGCAAAGCCATACGTCCCAGCAGCTTGCTTGCATCGGCACCAGCCTCGCCATCACCGACACCACCGCCCTCGGCTACAAGTCTCTGTGGGTCGATGCGTGACAAATCTTCTCCAAGGCTCTTTTCCCATCCGAATGGGTCTGCCATACGAGCATAAAGGTCAAGATGCTCAGCCATATATTCCTTAACCACCTTATCACCATACTTGTTGGTAATATCGGCAACTTCCATTTCGTTGAACTTGCTCTTCTGCGAAGAAGTAGTATTGGCATCAAGCGACTTCAACTTAGCCTTGAACATCATCAGCAGTCGCTGCTCGGCAGGAATCAGAGAAACCACATACTCGTAAGCACCTCTTGCCACCTGACCGGTTCGGTCGATACGCCCACGCATCTGAACCTCATCATTCACATCAAGCTGCTGCTGTGCCACGATCATCACACGCTTCTTCTGGTCCTTATACTTGCTCGAAGCATGAAGGGAAATACCGGTTGCTGCACTCTTGTTGAGGATAAGCGCATCAATCTTGCCGTCATTAAAATCACGTGCGAGTTTCTTCTTGTCTGTATCAGCACGCTTTACCTTGGTAACTGTTCCGTTGTCGTTATAAACAAACTCGGTCTGTCTTCCTGTCAGCTCGCCAACCTTATAACCTGCCTTCTGCAGCTCGTTCTTGATAACATCAATAGGGGAGAGAGAAAGACCTGTACTAGTCTGCTCAATCTTCTTTTCCAGTTCGTGATAAGCCTCAATAGCCTCATCACCCAAGTCTTCAAGCTTGATATAGCCGCTTTCGCTATTGTCCTTGGCATCCTTCTGAGTGTAGCGAAGTGTACCCTCCAGACCCTTTTTCAAAGATGTGCCCAAGTCTGGTGCGTCCATTTCCTCGCCAAGTGCAAGGTTGCCAGTCTGCGATTCATTGGTATTGTTCAATGCAATCACAGGCTTCATGCCCTGCTTCAAGTAGTCGATGGCACGCTCTGCAGCAGACTTCGCTTTCAGGGAGAGAAGAACCTGCTGAACGGTATTGAATGCTTTACTAGCAAATGGCTGATTCTTGATTCCCAGGGCGGCAGTACCCTTCTTGATACCGATAGTAGATTGAATCTCAGCCAGCTCCTCGTTGCGCTTGTCAACGTAACCTGAAACATATTTCTTCTGAAAATTGATAATATCATTAAACAATCCGATGATACTATCATACTGTTCTCGCTGCTCCTGTACTCGCTCAGGATCATCAATAGCCTTCCAGTCAATGGTTACGCCAGTCATATCTCGCTCACGGCGAATCATCTGACCGCATTGTGTCAATGTCTGGCTCATAATCTCCTGCAAGGTTGCGCCACCACGCTTCACCGCATCAATCAAGTCGGATGATTTCATACCGCCCTCGTTCATGGCAGTACGCAAAGCGTAGATAGGCATATTGTCTGGTCGTTTGGCAAAGGTAGCAGAGAAGAAGGTAACGTTCTTTGCCTTCTGAATAATGTGCTGAAAATAGTTTCCCTGACCGCTATTGCCACCAGCCGTATGGCTTTCGTCAAGGATAAGGTAAGCGTTACCCATCAGTTTCTCGATGGCATCACGTCTTCTTTGTCCACTGAGAGCGGCAGCACCGAAAGTCTTACCCTTCGCAAGCTTTTTCTCTTTTCGGGCACCATTCTCGTCAAACTCATACACACCATTGCCTACTTGACTATAGGTTGTTAATACATAGTCATATTCCTCTGGAAGTTTACCATTCTTTTCAATGTATGCAAGAACACGGTCCCTTTCTGCGTCAGAAGGTTTTGGATATACAACATTTCCGTCAGAGTCGGTGACAGTTGCCTCTTTCTTGCTACCCAAAATAAATGGTCTCAGCTCTGGGCTACCAATATCTACCAAGTCACGATAAACATCACTTAATAGGTGAGCTTTCTGAGTAAAATAAACTGGTATCTGTCCGTTTTTTACCGCATAACGAATAAACGATGCTGCCTGTCTTCCCTTACCGATACCAGTCTGATCTCCAACAATAAAGGCGTTGCCCTTCTTCGCCTGCTGCAAGGCAAGGGCTACTGAGTCAACTTGCTCTGCTGCAAGATGAGAATACAAATCGTCCTTATCATTATAGCCCAGTTCGTCAACCAGGAACTGGTCGGCATCGCCCAGCTTTTCAAGATTCTTGTTTACCGCCTCCTGCTGGTCGGCAGGCATAACAGATTTTAGGGTGAATGGGTTTTCACTCTTTGGAGTGTATGTAACTTTCTCTGTACTTAATCCACGTACGGGCTGGTCCATCCGCTGTAGTTGTCGCCGTGGTCCCCTTCCGCTCCAGGACTCGGAAGCTCTATCAGCATTTGGCTGAGCGTTAGACCGTCCATTTCCTCCTGATTCCAATACTCGTCCTTCGGAATTGGAGTTATTTCCTGTCCCCTCGCTCCGAGCAACATCTGTCCCTGTTCTGTCTGTTCCAGTATCTCCACCAGAAAGTCCTCCATCTTCTCTTGGCTCGGTTCCTCGTTGATTCTCCAAGTCATCATGGGTTCCTGATACGGAAGTGGAGTCAAATAAGTCAGGCTCTCGCTCACCATCTGGTTTGCTTCCTCCTCGTTCTCCTGCTCGTACTCTCTCTTTAGGAGTACCAGCAGCGCCTTGTTTATCAAGTTCTGGTTGAGTACTTCTTGTTTCTCCTCCGATGGAAGAATCCATCCGTTCACCTCGTAGTATATCATCTTCAATTCGTTTATAAAGTTCGTCATAATCTTTCACGGTCTCGGCTCTAGCCTTATCCTTCACTGGTGGAAAGGCATTTTCATTCAAGCGTCTTCCGTTTATCAAAATCATACGTGTAGGGTAGCTGGTTCCCTGCTTTGCATACAGACTGCCATCCACATTAATCACGTCCTCCACATTATAGTGGCTATAGAGATAACCAAGGAAAGCCTTATCCTTCGGATTCAGACTTCCGTTCTTGGCGTATTCTGTCTTGCCGCCGATGATGATGGCAGCACGACCATCGTCCTTCATGCTCTCCAAGGCATTGATAGCCATCTGTCCTTCCAGAGAAGAAATCTTGTAGCCGTCATACTCCTTAGGGGTAGCACTACCGAATGGTGGATTTGTCACCACCACGTCAACGTCCTTGTCTGCAAAAGGCTGGGTTCCGTCCTGACTGGTTACGTTCTTGAAGCCCTGTCTTCTCAGGTTCGCCAATCGCTGTGCATCAATATCGTTCACATGCACCTTATCCATTGGCAGACCGATGGTAAGCATACCGTTACCGGCACTTGGTTCAAGGGCGCTGTCAATCACCTTACCTTTGCCCTTCACATACATGTCTGCAAGGAAGGCGTAAGGGGCAGGGGTAGAGTACTGCTGCTTTATAACTCGCTCAGAATCACGCTGGTTGAGGCTAGGCTGGTTCTCATAGAGTGCCTTGATGCGTTTGAACTTCTCGGCATTATTGGTTGATTCAGAAGAAGCAATACCTCTTGCTCGCTTAACAATGGCAGTTTCAGCAAGCTCCTGAAGGTCTGTATCCTTAATATCCTTCAAACCAACTCTCTCTGCTATCTTTCTCAGCTCAACAATACCGTTAAACTTATGCTTGAAGCCCAACTGTAGGTTCACGACATCAATAAACTTCTTCTCAGCCATCTTTCTTTCCTCGGCACTCTTGGAGTCACCCACCAGATTCTCCTGATGCTTAGGTGAAGTCTTCTCGTAGTAGTCAGCCCACTCCTTCAAGCTCATACGCTGCTCGCCGTCACGATAGCGGATATTCATCATCTGCTCATAGATGGCATCCACATCTTCCTTCTTGAAGAGCTTGGAAGCAGGAGCAAACTCCTTGCGCATTTCCTTCACCACGTCTTCAAGATTGTGCATACCTCTCTTGATTCTAAGGTAAGCATTCTCTGCCATGGCGCTCACCAGCTTAGGCAACACTTCCAGCTGTCTAGAGTTAAGACCGATGAACGAAGCAGGCATTTCATCCTTGCCGGCATTCTTGAGCATATCCCAAAGGTCGTTAACCTTCTTGTTGGAAGCTGCTACTGCTGCATCGTCAGCCGCCTGCTGAGGCTTCTTTTCAGTCTCTGCTTTAGCTTTCTTCTCCTTCTCGAATTCTTCTGCCGCATTCTTGATACCCTCCATAGGGTCAGCAGATGGCTCCGTTTTAGGAGTCTCAACCTTTGGTTCAGCCTTCTGTTCTCTAGTCTTGGCAAAGATGCTTTCGTAGATGACACGGTGCAAATCGTCTGTCACTTCTCCGTTCAGATAGTCCAGAGCCATATCCTTCGCCACATCATCAACGTCTGCCTTCTTGATCTCCTCCTCGGTCAGAGGGTGTTCCTTCTTGAACTCAGCGGCAGCCGCTGCAATCGGATCAAAAGTAGGATTCGGTTTCTCTTCCTTTGGAAGGAGTGGGAGAGTACCTACTTCTCCTCTTCTATTTTCAGAAGATTGCCCGCCATTACCATTGCTTCCCTCAGCGTTAACTTCTGGTTTGCCTTGTACAGTTTCCACATCAGTTCCGCTTGTTTTCTCGGTACGTAATACATTACGTGTTTGAACCTTCCCATCTGTGGAATCTCCACCCTCACTTTGTCTTTCTTTTCCTCTTCTGTCATTTTCTCTGAATTTATATGCGTCAAGCGCAAGTTTCTGTAATGTAGGATTGGCTGTAATTTCAGAAACTACATCCTCTCCACTTCGGTAAATCTCTTCCACTGCATTGGCAAGAAACTCTTCTGCAAACATTTCTGATGGGTCTTCACCATTGGAAAGCATTTTTTCAGCTATCTTCGTATAACCATCCGTATGAGCCACGTACTCAATAGCATTTTCCAAGTCTGTGTATTTTACAGTCTTAAAGTCCTTAATACTTGCTATGATAGCTTCTTTTCTTGAAGGGTCTTTGTAATTATCAACATGTGTTGACTCATGATTGAAAGAAGACTTTACTTCTTTCATATTATCCACACCCTCGTCTTCCATGATAAAGTAAACCTTATCTTCGCCAGCAAATCCACCTAAAGATGTTTCCTCATCTGTTACGCCACCTGTTACTTCTTCCTTGATACCAGGGATTTCTTTTTCTGCATCATCCCAAGTGTCAAATACAACAGGTTCATCAAAGCCAGCCTTTCTAGCATAGTCTTTGACGTATTCACCCATTTCGTGAAGAATCTGCTTGCGTTCCTCGCCCTTGGCTGTCTTAACCTTTACTGCTGATTGGTTGTACCATTCATCGTTTCGCTCTGGTCTGTCTCCTGCTGGTTCAGTCCCATCTTCTCCTCCAGATTTAGAAGGAGATTCAGTTTCTCTTCGTCTGTCATTTTCTTGTTTGTTATTAATTCCAAAGACTTTTTCTATAGCCTCGTCCTTACTTAAAGGCTCAGCATTACCCTGACTGAAAGCATCCAGTTCCTTTCCAACCTTGCCCTGAACGGCATCATAGAACTCGCCAAACAATCCTGTCAAGCTCTTCTGGTCTTTCAAGCCCTTGTATAATGCTGCTAATTCGAGTTCAAAGTTAGTGTATTTTTCTCGAATTGAAGCCTCTCCAAACACATTATTAGAACCATTTAACAGTTCTGCCTGTATTGCAGCCCTTGCCTGTTCAATGTTCTTGGCATTCTTGAATCCTGCAATCTGGTTCAATTCATTGTAAGCCTCAAAGGATTTCTGAATATTCTGCTTGATTTTATCCTCAGCCTTGCTGTTTCTGTCACGCATGAAGGTAGCCAACACAGCCTTCTGGGCATTGCCTGGCAATGTATTGAATGCGGCTTCCGTCTTTCTGTTGCCGTCAAACAGGCTAGCCTTCAATACGTTCTCAAGCCATTGTCTTCTGGTAACAATATCGGTAGCCAGATTCTCGTACTCGGTATTGTCAATGAATCCGTTTCTGTTGAGAAATTCCAAAGCTCGCTTGGAGTTCTGATTAATCAAGTCGCTGAGCTTGGCATCCTCGCCAAGAGTTCCCTCGGCAAGAAGAACGTTTGCCAGATTCTCCATCTTGTCACCAAGCTTGTTGATGGTAGCGCTGACCTCAGGGATCCGCTTGCCGCCACTCTCGAATCCACTAGCCATCATCTGACCCAGCTTCTTTGCGGTAGAATCATCCACTGGCAACTCGTTTACAATCACAGGCTTATTCATCTTCTTGATGTCCTTAGCATTCAAACCGAACTCAGCTGCATGGTCTATCAACCACTGCTTGTACTTGGCTGCATGATCCGGATGATTGGCATACATCGCCTTCAACGCATCCACACGGTTATTACCTTGGATGGTTTCGTGTCTTTCGTTCACGCTTGGAGCCGAACCGATGAAGGCATTGTTGCTGCCAGTAATCTGCTCTGGGTCGATATTGCCTGCAATCTTCTCTGCCTCAACTCTTGATGCCTGGCTACTTCTATCCTTAGGCTGCCAGTCTGGACCGAAATGAAGAAGATTCAGCTGACCGTTGTTGTGGCTAGCCTGAACCGTATCAAGCTCAACCAGCTTAACATGACCTGCAACTTTCTCGGTAGGGGAGAATGCAACATTCACCTCCTTGCCTCGTACACCGCCAACTTCCTCTGGCTTCTGACGATGATAGATAACGCCACCTTCGCCTTCACGGTAGCCCTGCTGACGTTCCTTTTCATATTGTCCTGCGTTTTCAACAGTACCGACACCAGTATTCTCTGGTTTCTTCTCCATAGCAGCCTTGATAGCCTTGGCTTTTTCCACCTGAGCCTCTGCCAGAGCGATAGCTTCCTTCACCTTCCTGCGAGCTGCGGCTCTCTCTATAACGGAAGCGCCTTCATACTTGGAAGCCTTCACCTTCTCCAAGTCTTTCTCCAAGGTCTTGATGTCGCTGTCAATCTGCATTGGTGCATCCTCTTCAAACAGCATCTTGTAAACCTCAGCGCCCTGCTCTGGAGTCATTTTCAAGAAATCAGGCTCTCCGTTTGCATCAAAAGGAACAGGAGTGCCATCTTCGAGCTTCATACCCTCGCTTTCCTGCTGTGGCTGCTCTTGTGGTACTAAGTTCTCATTTGTGGTATTATCTTTGCCCGATGTGGTATCAACTTTTGTTAAAGTGGTATTATCTTTTGTTAAATCACCCCCATTTGTGGTACTATCTTTTGGCGCCTCCTGCTCCTGCTGAGGCTTAGAGGCATTCAAGATAGCCTGCTCCTGTGCTGCCTCATTGTAAGGTTGGGAGTTAATCATCTGCAAGCGCAATCGCTCTGCATTCTTGAAATCCTCAACACTTTGAGTACCAGCAAAAGTTACCTCATCTGCCTTTATCCATACAGCCTCCCTTGTATTTGTGTCAAGACAAACGAGCATATCGCCTACGCCCTCCTTCGCTCTTCCGCTAGTAGGGTCAAATGCTACTTCACCAGAACCAACGATGAGTGTTCTTCCTTCACTATCCTTGACATATAGAACCTGCTCGCCATCCATTTTGTTTCCGTTCATGGTTCCATGCAAACTCCATTGGTCGGCTCTTGTATTTACGTTTTCGTCTATGGCTTCTTTCGTAGCCTCCTGCATACCTTGTATCATTTCGTTGGCGTGCATATATTGGGCAAATGGAGTAAGCTGCTCCTCGCTGACAATGTATTTACCGCTAGGATCTGCCAGTATTCCATATATCTGCGGATTGGTAAGTCCCTTTTCCTGTAGGGCATTAAGCACATCAACAAGACCATCGGTCTTAGGCTTTGCACCCATATCTTCAGCAAGCTTATTCAATCCTATTTTGAGAACATCGTTACTTTCGTAGGCTGCTTCAAAATTGTTCTCCGCCTGTCTCAGACCATCAAGTCCCTGCTTCACCGCCTCACCATTTGGCTGCTCGGTGCCAAGGTTGTTGTCCTCGGCAGCTCTTCTTCCTTGATTTCTAGACTCTTCTGTGTGCAGTTTATTGTCAGGGAATAGCTGCGTTTCGAGACTCTTGGCATACTCCTTTAATTTGGTAACCTCCTCATCTGTACGTTTCAGAGGCTGCTTTTCTAGAATCTTATTGATACTGGTATCAACACCAGTAAACTGGTTTCGTTCATCGGCATACTTGATCCAGTCCAGATAAAGCTCATGGTTTGGATTCTGCAAATTCGCAATCAGTTCTGCGTTCTTAGGGTCTGTTGGATCCTTGCTAATATCATAACCCTTATCCTGCAAAAAATCAGCGGCGACTCTTGAAACCTTTCCGTTATCATCAACCAGCTGTCTCCCTCTGAGTTTGGCTATTCCAACAAGATTCAAGACATACATATTATCACGGTCTGCCTTTTGACGGTAGAGAATATCCCTACGTTCCTCCGCATTTTTATAAGAGGTACGTGTGAGCAGGGTTCCATCACTTGCATATTCAAGAATCTGCTTGTTCTTCACATCGTTCACAGAACGCTGGGAAATCTTGTAATTCTGGCTAGGCATTCCAAGTGCAGCATTCACTTTCTCTTTTGTTGAGCGAGAAACTTCTGGATCCTTCATGAAATCCGTGTATGCCGTCTTGTACATCGGGTCTCTTGGTGCGGTCTTCGATGCACGGTCCACCTTTACGAAGGCATCCATCAGATTCTTTCCGCTTACTGAATTTATCAGTTCGCTCTTCTCGTCCTTTGTGAGAGTGATAGGTGTCTTGCTTGTATTGTGGGTAAGTCCATGAAGAATGCTTCCTACATGCTTATAGTTTCTTGGTTCTCCAAGCTTGAATGCCATAACGGTAACTCCATCTTCGAGCCACTGAGCGAAAGACATCTCCTTATCATCCTGCAAATGGTCGGCTACCATCATGGTTCCTGCCTCAACACCAACACTTGCAGCAGTCGCACCTACCTTCTGTGCTCCATGAATAAATCTCTGCTCGGCATTTCTTTCAAGCCCGGTAATGCCATATCTCGAAGCCCAAGGGTGCATAACTCCACCAGAGAATCCGAACATCGCACCAGTCTTTGCACCATGCCATCCGCTTGTTATTGCAGCCATGGCAACAGCAGCAGGAGAAGAATCTTCGCCTGTAGAAATCTGCTGCAATCCACCAGTGATAGAAGAATAACCACCAAGATTCAAGGCAGATTTTGCCGTGCCGGTTGTGAGACCAGACATCATCTTCTGTACCATACTCATGTTTGCCGCCTTGAAAGCCATTTCTCTTGGAGTCAGAACCTTTCCTATCGCCTTCAATCCAACCTTTTCAAGACCTCTTGCCAAGATTCTAGAACCAGTGTTTACTGCCATATCCGCTGCTGTTCCTCCAGCTCCGAATATTGGAGAATCGGCAAGCATGTTAACTCCAGTTCCAGCCGCTCTGGAAAGAACACTTGCTTTATAATAATCGGTATTGTGTCCTACCATCCGAGGCGCTTCTTCCATTCCTTCTGAAATCGCCAAAGCTCTCTGTCTTCGCTGACGTTCCTCCTTTGAATACAACGCATTTGAAGCAATCATACCGATAACCGTGTTCGACAGATTCTTTCCAAGATAATCGAAAAATCCTTGTGGAAGAACCTTCTCCAACTGTCTCTGTTCTACTGCATCCTTTGCGTATTGCATCAGATTAGGCATGTAGTATTTCTGCACCGCCTCTTCCAGGCTGATATTCATTTTCTCAGCAGTATCCATCACGTTCTTCTGAATCTCTGGGCGAGAGAAATACTCCTGTACCTTGTCTGCCAACCCAACCTGCAATCCCTGCTGAATAGTTTCTGTGCTCTTTCTCATATCAGCTGCGTCGGAGATGCTCTTCTGAATACGTGGGTCATACTGCTGAGAGAAGCCGAGAGCGTCCTCTGCTCCCTTGAAAAAGTCCTTACTTGACTGCTCCGCCAAATCAATAGCCTTATCCGTCATGGCAAAGATGTCCTTACCCAGATTCTGACCTACGCCCTGATAAGCCATCTGGTTAATATCATCTTCATGCTGTTGCTTGGCTCTTGCAATGCGAGCTTCTGGAGTATTGAACTGCTGTAACTTGCCACTGAAGGCATTGGCATTCTGCATGCCGCTTCTTACATGAGCAGCCTGAGAACGCTCCAACGGTGTCATTTGAGAGTTTTTCTTTTGAAGCAGCTCCCAGTTCTTTACAACCTGATTGGTAGAAGCACTTGGCTTGGTTCCAAATGTAGGGTCTATCTGACGTGTCGGTGCAACTCCTGATGATGTGGTGGTCTTGATACCTTGCCCGATATTATCGAAGTAATCACCAACTTTTCTGCCCACACTCTTCACGCCTTCCCAAGCATCCCCGATCAAATCTCCAAGACTCTCACCTTCATATCCGTTGGCTTGGACAAAGTTTGCGCCTTCCTTGTAAGCGCCACTCTTCTGTTGGAGTTTCTTTTTGTACTCCTGCGCAACCATATTGGCTCGTTGCGCCGTTGTCAAAGGTTTTGTTGGCTGAACAGGCTGACGAGAGCCGCCAGCCCATCTACCTAACCCGAAGTTTCTCTGGAATTGCCAGAACTGTCCTACATCTGCACCATTCTGTTTGGCTACCTTATATATTTGCGCTTGGTAGCCCTGACCTTGCATACGTTGTCTGAATGTACCATAGTCTTTGGTATCTTTGAACAACCCTGCATTCTTGAAATCATTATACAGTCCTAATAATTTATCTTCCATATTTTAATTATATGTTTAATCTTTTAATGATATTTCTTTCCTCCAAGCTTTCCTCCAGAAGACTTTCCTCCAGATTTGGCAGCCCTTTTTCTGGCTTCTTCTCTCTGTCTTCGCTGCGCTCCTGCTCTCTGTGCAACAGAAGAACCGCTTTGTCTGTTGGTGGTTCTTGTAGTAGAGCCATCCCTATTGAACACTTCCTTTCTGCTAGAAGTAGATGAATTGCCAGAAGTATTTCCATTGTAGTAGGCTTCATTTGCTTCATACATGGTCTTGTTGGATGCGTAATGAGGCTTGCCCTCTGCGTCCCAAGTTACGTATTTGGCAGAAGAGCCTCCACCGCCGCCTGACCGTCCACGACCGCTTCCCTTATGGGTAGCGTTATACTGCGAAATGTTCAGTCTTCTGTTGGTCTGCTCATCCTTTGCCCTGTCACGCCCCTGCTTATACTCGAAGTCTCGCTGGTCCTTCTCCTGCTTATACTGGGCGGTAGCCGCATCCTTGCCCTTTCGGTACTCAAACTTATCCTTGGCAAGCTGGGCGTTATCACCACGAAGCCCTGCCAGATACAGCTTGTAAGCCTGATCAGCTCTGGCGGCAGCACTCTTAAGGTCGAGGTTCGCCTGCTTATAGGCTGCATCCGCATCAAGGGCAGCTTGTTTCTCTCTCTTTGTCTTGCGCTTCTGGTAAGCTTCTTCCATCATGGTAGTTGGGTCATTGAACACCTGCAAAGGCGCACCCTTGGAAGTATTCACGATGTTGCCCATGTGACGGACGGCATCGGCGAATGCTGCAATACGCTCTCTGTTGGTAGTGATTCTGCGGTCATACTCATCGGGAGTCTCGCCCTCACGCATACCCGGTCGGCTCTTGGGAATCAGCTTGCCTAGCCACCCGAAGAAGCCGCCATCCCTCTGAGAAGGGTCTGCCTGGAACTCTGGAACCTGCTTGCTCTGTGCCGTCTGATAGCCACTTAAAGCGGAAGAAAGCGCATCATAGCTAGGTGTGCCGTCCGCCTTCCATCCTGTAGGAGGCTGCTGCATTCCCTCGAAACTGGTCTGAGGCTGCTGAGTCTTCTCTGCTGCATCACCAAGATAGGGAGTCTGTACAGAAGAAGCCGCCGGCTGTGTCTGCTGAGGCTGAACAGCAGGAGCTTCCAGTTTACCGGTAACGCCGCCATTCTGCTGAAACACGTTCATATTCATAGGTTGGGGAGCAACCGCTGAAATCTGCCCACTAGGACCACCCTGCATAGTCTGGTTCCCAAACCCCATCACCTGATCATAATCAGGGTACTTAGCCCTCATCATATCATGTACAGCCTCTGGGTACCCATTAATGGAAACAGGTACCCTTTTCTGCTGCTGTGGATTCTGATTATTTATTGGCATATCTTACTTCATTTTCTTTATTGCATCAATAAAATCCTTACCGCATAGAACGATTACACCAGAATTGTCTGCACCTTCCTCTGCAATATCAACCCCAACCATCTGGTCGAAAATGCCGTTACCATCCTTGCTTCCTACGAGTCCTAGATTATGCGCCTTTGCGTTAAAGGAATTATAAGCTTTCTCTTTCAATTCATCAAGAGTGCTTTTTGCATATTTGGCTGCATAAGACTCAAAAACATCATTAACGGATTCTCTTGCGGCTCCCAAACACTTTGCAGTCATATCAACCATTACTGCAGTATTCTGCTTCTTAGCCTCATCCAACTCTTTTTTTAACTTCTCGCATTCATCCATACGAAGTTTAAGATTATGCTTGACACCAATATATTTCAAGCTAACCTCATCTTTCAAGCCTTTCTGAGCCTTCAACTCCTTATGCAAGTTGTCAATCACCTTCTCCTTATAAGCGAGAGCACTCTCGGCACTCTTCAAAGTCTGAGCATCAATCTTGTCAACAACATTATTGGCAAGCTTCTCCTTCAACTCCTCATTCGCCTTCACGTACTTCTGGCATAACTCGGTCAGATTCTTCTCACGAATCTTTGAAAGGCGAAGTTCCTCTGCAACGTCAGACAAAATAGCGTTCTTGTCATGGATGATGCTGTTCAGTTTAGCAATCTCCTTGCCGAGACACTTAATCTGTTTTCGGTCGATTTTATCGTTGTGCTTTTTACAAGCATTCAAAACCGTAATCTGATCCTCAAGATTTGCCTTCTCCTTGGTAAGCTCTGCAATCTTCTTTGCCTGCTCATCCAACAAGGCATCGTTGAACTGGGAGGCTGATTCTTTAAGGGCTTCTTTAATGGCTGGGTTGCCTTCCTTCATCTTATCAATGGTTTCACGCAACTCAGCATTCTCAGCCTTAAGGCGCATAATTTCCCTTGCCTGCGCACCAAACATCTTTGTTGCTGCTTTCAGATTGCCTTCCTTTGGCTGTTCTTCGCCAGGACCGGGAGCCTTGGTGTTCTTTTCATACTCCTTCTTCAAGCGAGCCTCTCGCTCATCCCATTCAATAGGAGACAAACAAACAGTCCATCTATTTGCATTGGCTACCTTTATGGCTTCGCGAACTTCTGGCTTCTCAAATTCTCTTATCGCACCATTCTGGTATATTTCTTTATTCGCTAAAGACATGTGAAAACCTTCCTTCTTCAATATCTTCTTTGCTTCTTCAAATATCATATCTATATTATTTTAATGTTTAATAAACTTGTTGATAATATCGTTGTATGATGCAGGAATAATGCCGCTATCTGTCTCTGTATAATAGTAGAATCTAGGACCCCATTCCTCTGATTCCTTCTTTTCTTCTACAACTATCACACTGCGGATTTTATCATCCTTGCATAGCAACTGAGCATAACGCTCACGTCTGGTATTTACTCTATGGCTATACTGCTCATCCATTTCTTTTAGAAACTTCACTAAACCATCTAGCGTTATCTTATTACTAAACTCGAATGGCTTTTCAATCTGAGACAAAAGACCTTTTCCTATCTTTACTT
>ERZ1034897.98-NODE-98-length-48709-cov-13.303860_pt1 | contig 48709 bp, 35 predicted proteins | sample MGYA00520629_ERZ1034897 | MGnify/ENA primary metagenome ERZ1034897 (study PRJEB33766, sample SAMN09781789) | gut metagenome | biome: gut microbiome | host: Homo sapiens | place: Madagascar | study: EMG produced TPA metagenomics assembly of the PRJNA485056 data set...
TGTTCGATGAAACCGTCAAGTATGGCGAGGACCAGGTCTTCGATTTTGCCGTGTATGGTCGCTCTCGCAAGACCGCGCTTATCTCGAACAAGCTGTACGACTACCGTGTGGCGCGCAAGGGCTCGCTCATGGATACCATGCGCTACGACGACGAGACGCGCCTGCTGGAGCACGTGAAGATATACTCCGCGGTGCTGGCTGACTGGCGGCGGGACGGTCTCGATGCTCGGTATGCCGAGGACCTGGCGTACTTCCTGTGCGATCTGGTGTTGTATGACGCGCTTAGGTTGCTGGGCGCGAACTGCGGCAAGGTGATTTCCGCCGTTGCTGACGCGCTCGCCGGCTCTGCCGTGAGTTGCGATGCCGCGCTCGCACAATGTGCTCCCTCTGTCGCTGCCATGGTGCGCGCAGCGCTCGCCGATAATACTCCTAGCGCCCGTACGTGCAAAAAGCTCATGTTCGATTACGACGTCTTGAGGTTTGGGCGCTTGGGCGCGTTCAAGCGCATGGCCGCGAATGCCTTGGGAAAGCGAGAAGTGTAGATGAGCATCAAGCGTTTGGCGCTTTGCCGCAGCCAGGGTCGTCTGTTCGTCCTGCTTCGCTTTGCCGGCAAGGATGTCGCGGAGATTATTGAGTGCGAGGGTTCCCAGGCTTTTGCCCACGCGACGACCAATGGTGCTAGCGTGCCGGCGCTGGCGCTGCCGGTCGATCATGGACGCGTGCTGGCGCTTTGCCCTTCCGTTGCCGATTACGAGCGTGAGCTCGCCGTCTTGGTGCTGCCGTTTTTGGATGGCTCTGCGATCGACGTCGAGTTTGCATCCGGTGGTCATAAGCTTGGATCCATTCGCCTCGATAGCCGTAAAGCTAAGCTGGAATCCAAGATCAACTACAAGGCAAAGCCTGCGTTGTGTGCGCTTATCCGTGATGCGCAGCGCGGTGAGCGCTGCGGCTGCTACGAAATCGATGCCGTCCGATATCTTCCGGCCGATTCGGGCGCTGTGTGGCGCTATGAGGTTACCTGGGCGGGAGACCCCCAGTGCACGCCCCAGCTTCAGATGCTCGATACGCACATGAATGCCATCGATGCCACGGTGCATGTGTTTGAGTCGCAGGTCGACGTGCCGCAACAGAATGGATGCCGCGTCAATAAAACGTATTTGAGCGTGGAGATGCCCGAGGACATTCGAGATTTTGTCGCGATTGCAACTGATCCCGCGGGCCAGATCCAGAGCGGTTTTTGCGCTATGGATGGCCGCCTGTACAACGGCATGGTCGACGATAGCTGGAACCGCATGAAAGACGCGCGCGCGGACGATGCCGCCTACCGACGTTGGTTTGAGCGGCATCGCGCAAAGCCGGGTGACTTGGCGTGCCAGCGCGTCGCGTCGGCGGCATTTGCCTATAGGCCGCTCGTGAGCATCGTTGTCCCGTGCTATAAGACCGATCGAGTCTACCTGCGCGAACTGCTGGACTCGGTGCTGGCCCAGAGCTATGACAACTGGGAATTGCTGCTGATGGACGCCTCGCCCGATTGGGATGCTGTGTCCAATCTTGCGGCAGCCGCTCACGACGAGCGCGTGCGTCGCATCGAGCTGCCCGGTAACGGCGGCATCGTGGTCAACACCAACGCCGGTATTCAGCAAGCGACGGGCGACTACATCGCGTTCTTGGACCACGACGACATCCTGGAACCGGATGCGTTGTTCCATTACGTTGCCGCGATCAACAAGGCTTCCGAGGACAATCGTCCGCAGGTCCTGTTCTGCGATGAGGACATGTTCCAAAAAACGGGGGAGTGGGGTCAGCCGGTCTTTAAGACCAAGCTCAACGTCGACCTGCTCTATAGCCATAACTGCGTAACGCATTTTCTTATGGTGGAGAAGGCACTTATCAATCGCATCGGTATGTCGCCGGAAGACGTTGCGGGTGCCCAGGATTACGACTTGACGCTCCGCTGCCTTGCGGCGGGCGCGCGGTTTGAGCATGTTGCGCACGTGTTGTATCACTGGCGCGTGCACCCCGGCTCTACCGCCGACGGTTCTGCCGATAGCAAACCATATGCCATCGAGGCCGGACGCCTGGCTCTGCAGCGTCACTTTGACTCGCTGGGCGTTCGCGGGACGGTCGAGGAGTCCGAGACGCCGTTTGTCTACCGTATGCGCTATGCGCTGCCAGAGCATGCGCCGCTGGTGAGCATTGTGATTCCCACCAAGGACCACGTTGAGACGCTCGACGCCTGCGTGATGTCGATCGCCCAGAAGGCCACGTATGCCAACTACGAGATCGTCCTGGTGGAGAACAACAGCGAAGACCGGGCGACGTTTGCGTATTACGAAACCCTGCCGGAGCGCGTGACCGCGGCATCCGAAGGCAAGGGCACCGCGCGCGTTGCGTACTGGCCGGGCGAGTTCAATTACTCCCAGATCATCAACTTTGGCGTTAAACATGCCAAGGGCGACTATCTGCTGCTGTTGAACAACGATACCGAGGTTATAAGCCCAGATTTTATCGAAGAGATGATGGGCTACCTACAACGTCCCGATGCGGGCGTGGTGGGAGCCAAGCTCTACTTTGCCGATCATCTGGTGCAACACGCCGGCATTGTGGTCGGCGTGCGCGGCGCTCTTGCCCATGCCAACCAGGACTTCTCGGCCAAGCGCGAGGGCTACCTCGCCCGTGCCGTGCGCCCGGGCAACTTTAGCGCCGTGACGGGCGCCTGTCAGATGGTCAGGCGTGATGTATTTGAGCAGGTCGGAGGCTACAACGAGGAATTCGCTGTCGGCTTTAACGACGCGGATTTTTGTCTGCGCGTGTGGGAGGCGGGCTACCGCACCATCTTTACGCCCTATGCCGAGCTGTACCACTACGAGTTCACCTCGCGCGGCAGGGAAGAGGCCAACGAGGAAAAGCTGCGCCGCTGGAAGCGCGAGCAAGCGCTGTTCATGCAGCGCTGGCCGGAGTTCTTTCTCGATGGCGACCCATGGCTCGGACCAAACCTTTCCGCTGAGAGCGAGTATTTCTCGCTCTAGTTCGAAGTGATTCCGAGTTTGGGTAGCGATTCGGCAATCGTGTTGAGCTCATGTTGCTGTAGGTAGGCGGGATTGAGAGCTTCTTTTTTATAGGCTAGGTAGCTGTCTCTGGTCAGCTCCCTAAGCTGTTTAGTAAAGAACTGTTCCCAACTGAAGAACTTCTCGCAGTCGATGAAATCGGCAGGATGAAGGAGCATATCTTGCGTTTCGACATCGTTGAAGAGCCCCGATCTCAGCACAAGCCATTCAAACGATTCCGGCAAAAAGAGCTCGATCCTCTTAAATCTCCTGAGCGAATAGACATAGGGCATCTCGGGTCCAAAAGCGGCCCCATCTGCAATTACGAGCAAATTTTGGGCTGGGGAGCTCAGAGCGGTTTCGTATATGTTTGATTTGCCACCGGCACTTACGCAGCGAATTTTACTTTTGGTGCACAGGACTTTAAAGAACTCATAGCCGGCATTGCTGTCTTCGACGATGACTTCTTCTGGCCGATCTCCATCGTAGAGCTCGTCTCCGTAAATGCGGTAGGTAGAAGTGTACGTGCGCGTGTAGACAGGATTTTTTGTTGTGGCCCTGTTGGTGTTTTTGAGGCCATAGATCTCATCCACGCTATAGGGGAGCTGGGGCAATTCATCCCTCGCAACGATGACGTAGTAGTTGGAACTGTGTCGAGCTGCATGCTGGAATGCATGGCTCCTTACGAATTTTTGCGTATCGTCCACAAACACGATGCTGTTATCGATGCGGCCGAGTTGCGCTTCCCAATCTTTGCCGCTGATGACGCGGCAGGGGGCTGCGCAATTAACGATTATCCCGCTTTGGGCTCCTAGGTTTTCGTATACACGGAGGCTGTCCAACAGGGTGGTTTTGCCTGTTGCGCTTTTGCCTTGGATGATGGTGAGGTTTCGGCGAATGGTGAGTTTGACCTGAACTTTATTGGTCCTTACGGTCAGCTGGTATTCCCCTCTCATGCTCGAGCCTCCCTCAGACATTTTGCCGAGATAAGGACAAGCTCATCCATGGTATGAACAATCTGTCCAGAATTGATGACACGGGCTGTGAAACGCGCTTTGCCAAAATCCATCATATGGTAGAGGTTGATGGTGATGTCATGTTTGGAGGCGATGCGCAAGATCCAATAGGCGCAATTATCTCCGCAGGTTGAGGCGTTGTAGAGGTTTTGAGGCATAAAGAGCATCAGTAGAAGTGTTTTGGTGCCAGTTGATAGTTTCTCTGGCGGAATCACGCCAAGCACCTTGGTGTCAATTGCGTTTGCGCCAAGAACAGTGCCATTATCAATAGATTTGATAATGCGCTGTGACAGGGGATCTTGCAGCCAAGAGGGAGAATAGCTGTAATCAAAGAATGTCGACGTGTCATAAATCACATCGTCTCTGTCGCCGTAGTGAATGCTGAGCATTGTTCCTCCATGGTTGCCTGTTGCGACTACTTTACCATGTTGGGGTCGATTTCACTCAAGCAGTGGGTAACGGGTCAATCAACATGTCTATTAGAACGAACCGATGACTTTTACAGGTGTAATAACTTTCTATCCTGCGGTAATTGCCTGTCTCGATATGTTGGATTTAGCGGGTCGAAACAAACGATATTCCACGATAAGCTTATACAAGTTTATATAAACCGATAAATCTCGATATAACTTACGATAGGAATATAAAGATGCGATTTGACATGAAACGACAGATTGAATTGCTTGAGACTCTTGAGAAGCCTCTCGTACGGGGGTTTTGCTAATGTCGAGAAATGCATTGTGATGTTGATTGCAAAGCTGTAGCTGGAGGTAGACATGGCATTACTTCGAACTTCATGGCTAACCGAGCCCCTGCCGCAACAGGTTCTGGAAGACTCTGGTTGGATGCGTATAGTTCATTTTTTTCCTGATTGAGTCTCCCTGCCCTGGTCAGAGTAATCGTAAAAATAATGAGATTGATAAATGGGCGCCCGCCCCTTGGGTAGGGATTCGAAGCTTAAAGACTTCTCTAAATCAAGCTATATTTAGTCGCAGGGATGTCGATGTGATGCTTGCGGTAAGAAGCAAGAAAGAATTAGAGGCCACCTGCAAAAAGCTAAACTTGGATGAGCTTTTTTACGAAAATGTTGATGATCAGCGTATGGCGTTTGTGAAAGTTAATTCAAAGGGCAATACGAGCAAATACATGAGCTTGTTTTATCACATCAGGAATGCTCTCGCGCATGGGCGCTTTGCATTTAAAACTGACTCATCAGAGCGTTTTGTGTTTATTTTTGAGGACGGATCCGTTGCATCCGATGGTGGGAAATTTGATTTGACAGCCCGAGGCGTGATTAGATTTAATGCTCTAGTTTCGGTGATTGATACCATACAAAAGGGACCTGGAAAAACAGCTGATATCGAAGAGAAAATCCTCGCAGCAATTAGTGAAGGCGTTAATACAAAGCGAAAAATTAAAGACGAACTTGATATTACGGACAAGGACTGGCTTACATATAGCCAAGTGCTTAAAAAAGAAGGAAAAATAGAATATAGCCGGCAAATATGGTCCATTTGCAATAAGGGCCAAGCCACTAATGACTGAGGCGATTTCTCTGTTAGCGAGATGGATGATGACAGGATTTGGATGCCAGACTTTATATACTCTCGGTATCAGCAATTCGCCCTAGGATTTCTCCTCGTCCAAGGTTGTGCAGAAACGCAACCATAATCATTGCTACTAGTTGAACAATGTCGATGACGTAAGCGTGCTGCTTCGACTCTGTCGCACATTTGCTTCTTCAGCTATTTCAGACTCCCTGATGAATGGCAGCAGCATAAGTGCTGCTCATGACTATACCCACATAGATAACGAGGCGTGGGGATGCCGTTCGCGAGGTGACGCATAATTTCTTTGGCTCTGTTAGACCATAATTGACATTCAGCCCAATCGTTTTTGCAATTGCATAGTATTCGCCCCCTTGCTGGGTTTGAATCCGGCAGGGGGGCGATGCGCTCAAGATCGGACGGGTCAATCGTGAGGGCCCTATCGCCCCAGGTCGATCTGCCGGCTATGATCTCGCCGTTCTGACGGATTCGATCGCGCGGCGGCGCTCGGTCCCGCTCAGCTTTGCGGAACCTTATGCAGGAGGAGTATTGAAACAATGTTGGGGCGGCTACCTGCTGCTGCGCAATAACGACACCGGGGTCATATGCCCCGATTTTATCGAAGAGATGATGGGCTGCCTGCAACGTCCCGATGCGGTCGTGGTGGGAGCCAAGCTCTACTTTGCCGATCATCTGGAACAACACGCCGGCATCGTGGTCGGCGTGCGCGGCGCACTTGCCCATGCCAACCAGGACTTTTCGGCAAAGCGTGAGGGCTATCTTGCCCGCGCCGTGCGTCCAGGCAACTTTAGCGCCGTAACGGGCGCCTGCCAGATGGTCCGTCGCGACGTGTTTGAGCAGGTTGGCGGCTACAGCGAGGAATTCGCCGTCGGCTTTAACGACGCGGATTTTTGCCTGCGCGTGTGGGAGGCGGGCTACCGCACCATCTTTACGCCCTATGCCGAGCTGTATCACTACGAGTTCACCTCGCGCGGCAGGGAAGAGGCTAACGAGGAAAAGATGCGCCGATGGAAGCGCGAGCAAGCGCTGTTCATGCAGCGCTGGCCAGAGTTCTTCCTCAACGGCGACCCCTGGCTCGGGCAAAACCTATCAGTCGAGAGCGAGTATTTCTCGCTCTAGCGCGAAGTGATGCCAAGATCCGGCAAAGTATCCTCAAGAGCCGCAAGGGCGGTGGAAGGTCTAGCCTCATTATTAGCTTTGGTGGTGTTATATCTGTTTGAATTTAATTTGACCATGCCCGTGTGTAGCTTGCTTTAAAGGTTTGAGTCATAGATAATGATGTTGAGCTAAGCTCCGTGTGGCGGCACGTAAAAGCTGTACTGTGCTTGGGCAGGTAAAAGTCCATGACGATTAGATATCCGAGAGGATATCGAGCCCGCACCGGGGAGATAAGGTGGGTCCGCGCCGGGGACTTTAATTCCGGCGACAATTAGGTTTCCGTGAGGATGCCGCGGCTGACAGCCAGCAGAAAACCGCCTCTTTGATTATCAGCCGAGTTTATTCTCGGCTTTTTTGATTGGAGCGGCATGGGAAGGGCTGAAGATCGGAAAGCGATAGTTGCGGCAATTAATCAGGCTGCAGAACTATATCGTCGTTTTCTTATCGGAAAGTCATTCATGTACGTTTTCGATGATAGGTATATCGAAGTAATTTATAAGTCCGTCAATTTCAAGCATCTAACTGGCGCAGATAGTTATTTGCCGGCTAGCCAATTTTTCAAATTGGCTTCCAGAGGAAAACTCGCTGCATCGCAGATCGACTTTTCGAATCGCCATCCCTATGCTCTGTGCCGCAGAAAAGTTGCCCACATTGTTCAGCTTGCATCTTTTGCAACCTCCGAGTGCTTTATGCTCGAAGACATATCAACGAAAACGCAGTGCTATAAGTTTGGAACAACAGACTTGCACTTTTCCTTGCTCATGAACTATAGGGGCGGCTGTTATGTTGCTGAATCTTTAAGGGATGAAGACTGTTTTTCAAAGAGTCGCGATGTGCACCAAGTCACGCATATCTTCTCGAGGCAGAACGATAAGAAGTTGTATGACTCTCTCTTGTTTAAAGATGGTGAGTTCGATGATTCCCAACTTCCAAGTACGATTAAGCCTCTCCTAGATCCTCGTCTCCTTGCTCATTAGAAGATTTAAAGACGCGTGCGAGCGTCGCTTACTAATGTTTGATTCATGAAGACCTCGCCCGGCTTTTTTTAAATGCGTTGAGCCGATTACTCTATCAATGAAGCCCCAGACGCCTCTGATGCAAGCGAAACATTGGGGCATTTTTTTTTGTTGGACGATTTCAAGACCTCGTTTGTCTTCGCCTGTCATGTGCTTAAACGATCGTGCTGTCTATCGGGTGGCCTTTGCGGAACCTTATGCGGGGAGCGTTGAAGCTTTGTTTAGTGGGTGCCCGTTGTCAACCGGTGCTATGGAGACTGAACTAAAACGAAGCTGGCAACTTCATTGTTATCCCTACCTATTCATAATATATATGATTTGCTAAGGCTATCAGTGATTAGATTTGTTGTCCGTGTGGTGATTGTTGATGATTATAAGAAGCGACGATCGTCAGGCTCTTTCTCGTTCGCTTGTAGAAATCGCCGGTATGGGAAGGTTTGAATTCAATAACGCCTTATTGTCCAGCTGCGATTCGCTACTCGTTAGATTGTGGGATAGAATTCTCAGTTCGGATTGTTGTGTTTACATTTTAATCCATCATATATGTCGACGTTTGGATTTGGACGAGGGAAATAATGCAAGTTTCAACCCACCGAGTTTCAATCTTAGTCGATTGCTTACGACAGAGAACGCAATGTCAACGTTTTTGCGAGATCATAAGATTGTCTTCAAGATTGTTGGTGGGGCTATCGTTCCTTTTGTTAATGGCATAAGGATCGATTTGACTTACTGTCACACCTCATTTGAAGCAAATCTAAAATGCAGGCTTCTTGGTGTAAATGGTGTCAAGGATACGTGTGTTAATGGATACGCTCTCGGGGATTCAGTTCAAAATAACAATGAGTTTTCTTATTATTCTGAATGTCCAGAACTAATTCGTATGCTTGACAGCGTCTTTCCTACCACGTGCTTACTTCATGACTATCAGGAAGAATCAAACGCGTATTTAATTAGTTATCCCGTTAATATTGCAGATGTGATACTCGACGATTTCAGTCAAGTGTGTTTCAGCGATAAAGTTGAAGAACTTGTTCGCTGCTACCTCAATCGATTGTTGGATGGTTTCGGTAAGGACGAGATGATTAATGCTGACCTGGGGAATGCGGTTCTTCGTGTTGGTGACGATGTAGATTTAAGTGGAGAAGGCTGCATTGTGCGAAAGTTTGAAAACGGGCAGTTTGAGCTTCTTCAGGATAATCTGCATGGCACGAAGTAAATGTAAGAATTGGTTTGCCTTTTTCGCCTTTCTAACGGTTTAGATAACGGATGATACCGTACCTACCCTAAGCTGCGGTAGGTCGCGTCGGCCATCAGGATATGGCGCGCCACCCTTGCGGTCGGCCCTATCTGTCCCGGGCCTGGTTGGCCCGGAAGAGGTAGACGTACCAGTCGAGATGCACCTGGAGGTTCCGCGGCGACATCCCTGTGAAACGCCATAAGTAACGCTTCAGTCAGGAGCACAGGTCTTTCACCATCTCCATCCGCTCCAGGTAGACCGGGTCGTTCACATTGGCTCTATGCGCCTCGATCTCGAGCCCGCCGTCCCTGACCAGCGCGTTGTGTGCCCTCTCCGGGTCGTGGATGAGCAGCGACCCGGGCGCAATTCCGCCGCCTATGGCCGTCCTTACGCGCGCCGCGCCCCGGGCACCCCTGGTCCGGCCGATAGGCCGCGGCGGCCTCGGCGAGCGTGCCGACGCCGACCTCGTCGCGGCGGCGCCTCTCGTCGACGGCCACTCTGAGCAGCAAGAACTCGTCGGCGGTCAGGCCCGCAACGAGCTCCCCGAAGGGGTTCGCTCTTCCCATATGGATCTGTCCCATCCGCCCGAACGTCCACCCGGAGGGATTGTCGCCAAACAAAGATCCGGGTGGGCGCTCGGGCAAATTCTCTGTTTGGCTGGGAAGAGCATAGCATTCGGGGGCCTTGCAGCCCCCGAATCATCACCTGTTATCTAAACTGTTAGATAAAATATTATAAAAAGTACCGCTGCCATCATGGTTCCAGATAAGATTCGAGCTACAGGGTGGAATCTAAAGTACTTTACCGAGGGTAATAAAATTTGAGCGATAAAAAATCCGATTAGCAGTACTTCAAGTGCGCTAAGCATATTAGTGAATAAATTGATCGAGGTATAATTGACGGTTGCGTCGTTTTTAACTAATCCCACAACCGTGTTTAGAATAGATACTAATATTGCCAGTACGCTGATGATAATACTGAATACGTTTGCGGATTCTTTGTTGGATTTACTCTTATGTTCTTCGTCAAATTTTCGAAGAGCCATTCTGCCTTGCAATGTCAGGAAAACGTTTGAGTGCTCATGTCGAATATAGCCAAGGGCCATAAATCCTTCAGTGATTCAGTATGTTTTATCCTTTTCAATTCGCTGTCTGTTAAGGGAGCACCGTTTGATTTGAGGAATGAGTACATAATTTCATCGGCTCCAAAGGGGATTGTGGTGTTTTGATCTTTCAATTTTGATTCGCTCCCTGCATATTCAACGCTTGCATTGCTACTACTTTACTTTTATGACCTGATGACTGCATTTGCTCAAATTAATGTAATCTCTTAAATGCTTAAAAACTCTGAGTGGTTGTAGGTGCCGCCAAGATTTTTTCGATAATTGATTGGGCCGGTCTCGCTCTGTCCGATGCCCTAGCCCTTATTCTTGTCTTCAACTCGTCCATTTCTTCCGATTTCGTCATTTCCAGATACCTCCTTTTTATCCGCTCGTGCTCAACGATGCGAAGGAACCTTGCCGTGACGAGCATGGGGCCGAGTTTCCATCGATGAAGGTGCTGGCGAACCTCACCCTTTGCCTGGCCTTGTAGTTTATCCAGTCGATGCCGTTGCTGGCTCGGGCGCTGAGTCGATGCTCGGGCGGGGAGTCCGTGTAGGCGAGTGTGCCTGAATCGGAATCCGTTCTACGCGTTGAGCTCGCGCATGCTCAGTCGCTTCCTCAAATGGTTCTCGTTAACCGGGCTGACGAAGCGCACCGACAGCCATAGGTGCGACGCGTTCGGGGGTACAGTTTCGGACGGAACGTACAAGAGTGTGCGAGATGACCTAGGGGCACCTTGCAGCTGTACTGTGGTTACTGGCGGGGTGGCAATGTCGTTGGATAAACTTTCTTTAACAGAGACTTTATTAATTGCGCGCCCATATAAATCTATTCTGCATGCTCGACTGCTTCCGCAGCCTCTGCGGCGCTCCGTCATTGGTAAAGCGACCTGACAGAGAGTGGAGTTCGATGCCATAGCTGGTGTCTTCATCGGAGGATAAGATTGCTTGATAGCTATATGTTTTCATCTCTGGTCATCTCAGGCTATTATAGAAATAACCGTTGGCAGCTTTTACGATTTCCGGTGCGTTCCAATCGGAATCATTTTTTGGTAGTTGATAGACATGACTTCTGCTTCGTATGTGTATTCAGTTTTTATGAACTGGATAAAATCAACTGCATCTAATTTGGCTAGATCGGGAAGCGATATTGCATGGTACTAAGCTTGACTCAGAAAGAAGCATATCGGGAGACGCTTGCTAATCTCGTTGCTAAGCAAAACGATGGCGCTTCCATCGCTTCCGCAGAGAAGGAGCTGGAAGCTCTATCGACTTCTCTCGTCCCGCGATTGCTTTACCGCTATCGACCTCCAACTGAATACGCTTTTGCCGACCTAGAAAACGCAACTGTTACATTTTCTCATCCAAGGGTTTTCAGCGATCAGCGCGACTCGGTACCGATCTATAACTGGAATGGTATAGATAAAATCGAAAGTTATCTCAATGATGATGAACAAGCGTTAGAGATAATAAATCAAATTGATTTTAGAAGGCTTGCGTTTGTTTTTGGGGTTCTGGGGGCTCCTTTAAATCCAGCAAGAATAGATGAGTTCGAGGTACTATCCGATGAGGGGAAAGTTGGCCTTTTTCGCTCGGCTGTTAAATCCTTGCGCTTATTTGTTGGAGGAATTGCTGTTCCGGTTCATCAGAATAGCTGCCGAAATTGTTGTCGCATTTTGTGCCTAACGGACAATCCTAGCGATTCGAATATGTGGAATGTATATTCCGAAAGCCAAGCGGGTTTCGTTCTTGCTTACGACAGAGAAGCTATTCGCAATTGCAATATTGCTAACGGAATGCGTACTGAAATATTGCCAATTTTATATGATGACAAACCATTTAATTGCGACCCTCAAATTGCTTGGACTGCTGCTAGGATGCTTGGTGTTAATGTGGGCAGTGATGACATGCTTAGTGATCTGCGGGCAATTTACAGAAAGGGCAGTACGTTTGAGTGGGAGAACGAATATCGTGCCCGTCTTGTACCAGAGCCAGATGAGCTTGAGATGAATTATGTACAACGCCCATGCAAGCCGTTGCGAGTTATTCTTGGGAGCAGGATGACTCAAGAGGATAAAGAGCTTTGCATTTGCGCGGCGAATAAACTGGATATTCCTGTAGATGAACAGTGCTAGTTATCCGTTAATAGTGCCGTATAGCCAATTATTTGTCAGCTGAATCGTGTGCTAGTAGACTCCTGAGTTGGCGATTGCTATATCTACTGGGGCATCTCGAAAGATAATTAAAATTAGTTTACGTTAATGGGAGTTGTATGTCTATGTCTTTATCTTTATCAAATTGGGATTACTACTTGGTTCTTGAAAGAGAGCTTGTTAATTCCTTTAATTATGTTGAGCTAAGCAACGATAATTTCTCAACTTATTCAGTTGAATTTGCAAAGATGCTTTTATCGATTTGTTCTGAATTTGATTCGGTTTTTAAAGATTATGTTGAACTTCGATCTGCAAGTAGACCATCTAATATCAAGGAAGCATTCGAGTGTCTGTCTGCTTTGAATGATATTTCCTTTGTAAATGAGGTAGTTGGCATTGCGATTAACCAGAGTATTTCACTCAAACCTTTTAATGCGTGGATAAGTGGAATGTATGCAAAATTACCTTGGTGGGATAGCTATAACGCCGTGAAACATGATCGTGGTACATATTTTAGAGAAGCTAATTTGGAGAACTGTTTGAATTCACTGGCGGCTTTATTTTGTATCGAAATTGTCAGTTTGAAATGTTTTGGAGCTAAGCGTTTGACTCCAGCTAATCGATTGTTTCGTATGCCTAACAAACATTTTTGCCGATCATTGCCGGGCCAAAATGGACAATGGGATTTGGTTATCGATTCTAAGGAGCTGAATGAAACAGCAAATATGAGACCTGCAAATATAATGATAGTGAAGAGCGTGAGCTAGCTGTACTTTGGATCGCACGAATAATAGATGACGTAAACGTGGGGGGGGGGGGGATGACGTCCGTCTGACGCAAAGCGGCTTTCGCACTAGAATTTGAAATTATCACAAGGAAGGTTCTTGGGAAGGATGAGGACCACAATGTAAATCTTAGGGGACGCCGTGCCCGGTATGTTCGCCGAGCCTCACCTCAGCGACGGGACGATTGACAGCAGGTGCTTATCCGCAGGCTCTCCGATTAGGTGCTAAATTCGATCATGGAAGTCGAGGCCAGCCAGCTTCGCGGCAGTGGCGTGAACAGCCGGAACATCTATTGCGAACGTATTCTTAAGACCTGCATCGTCGACATTGTCGTTGCTCACTACCTGGGACTCGGGGCGCGGCTCTCGGCCAATGGTTTCGCCGGGTGGTTACTCTGGCGTGCTCGAGTAGGGAAGATGGAGGAGATGATCCATGCCCCTGGACACAGTGGGTGCTTCTTGTTTTATGGGTTATTGTGTCCTTAACCGCTTATTTGATATCAACTGACGCGCAGTCTAATTATGTCGGTTATTTTCTTTATTTTGTCGTAATTGGTGCTTTTGCGTTAAGACTGATGGAGATGATTTATATGGCATATCCTCCGAAACGTCCAAATAGCCACATAATTGATACAGAGGCATGCTCTTTCGTCGCCTCCCTTATGCCTTCTGAGAATTGGGTCGTTCGAGACTTAACAGAATGTGATTTTGGAATTGATAAAATTTTTGAGCGCTTTGAAAACGGATTCGCTACTGGTGAATTAATGGCAATTCAGGTGAAGGGAACAGATAAACCGCTCGAAGATAAACCTGAAATTCCATTTTCCATTGATACGAAGACGCTTTTATACGCTGAAATGTTTGCAATACCTTTTCTTTTAATCAGATGCTCTTTAGCGGATGATGGAGCGTGCTATTTTGTTTGGTTGCAAGAGTATATTCGTGTTCGTTTGAATTTCGATAATCCGTCTTGGCGAAAGCAAGGGTCAAATACTATTTTGATTCCAGCTTCTAATAGATTGGGCGATACCTCTGCTGAAAGTCGGTTAATCCATATCTCTCGGTTTCCAAAAATGAAAGAGTCATGGCTTAAATATTATATAAATACATGTGATTTAGCGTATCAACTTCCGAATTTTATTGAGGATGACACTGTCACATTGGATTTCGCAATACAATACGTTTTGCCTGCCCTTGATAGCCTTGAGAAGGCTAATAACATGCTTGGTCTTATTTCTAACCACTTTGTCGCTACTAAATTGAGCCAAGCTATTGAGCTTGGAAAACGAATTTGCGACAAAGAGTTTGAAGGCGAATTAACTGATTCGTTTTTTAAATTCGTTTGCCTGTGTTCTGACGTACGCAAATCTATAGATATGTTATCACTTAGATTCGATGTCGATCATATGAGGTTTTTATATGAGTTCGAAGGCATAGCGGAGTATTAGCGATCTGTTTTTTTGCTGTGGGTTGAACTTAATGCGGGATTTCTTGTTGGACACTTTAACCCACTGGGTTGATTGTCTAACTCAGCCGAACACATTGATCGAATAGACCGTTCTCGCAGTTAGCCGAATGCCCCAGCAGCCCTTCACAGGCCCCCGGGGCGCCGTTTTTCCAGTTGAAGGAACGGTGGGGATGTGTTTCGATGGGACCGGAGGCCATGCTCCGCCCACAGCCCGGCACCTCTTCTCAGATTCAGTCGAACGGTCGGCCCACCTATTCCGTTTTTGCCTTTAGGCCAGCGGGACATCGTCCCTCTCGGCGCCCGCCTGCCCTATGAGTCCCGGCGTCCCCGCGGTAGATGCGATTGATGACTTAGGGCTGAATTTAGCGGCTGTATTAAATCGGCCCGCTCATGTGCTCAGTTTGACTCAGAAGCTTTTTGTGTAATGGTTGAGGCGTGGAGGCTCGTATTAAATTGCAACTACAAAGACACCTTTTATCGATTTCCCGTTGAAAAACTGAATTGATAGTTTAAAAATAACTTAAGAGAGCCGTAAATCTCGCAGAAAGGATGTCGTATGAAAAACTTTCGAGAAAGAGGGCGCGGACTAGCGGTGCTGGGAGTTGCCGCATTTGCAGCTGCCTGCCTTACGTGCGCTCCATTGACCGCAAAAGCAGACCTTATTGGCGGTGTTGGAGGGGGTAGCGCCTCGGTAGACGAGCCCACGGAATGGTGCGTTGGTGATAACCGTCCGATTTCTTACTGGGGATATGACGGTTGGAACGGCACGCAAAATGAAACGATGTCTGGTCCTCTTACGCGGTATAGTGTCGAGTGCAATGCTGGTGGGACTACTCACAGAGATTTTCTAGTAGGCTTAAATTCTATTGATCAGAGCGCCTCGAGGACTGATCCTTCTGGAGTTACATCACGACCCGCAGGTACATACTATTTCAACAAAGATGGTTTAATGCAGATCGGACTCGTCCGGTGCGAGGACGGCAACCTTCGCTATTTCGATCTCAAGACTGGCGCCATGGTCACGAACCAGTGGCATAACGATTACGAAGCCATCTGGTACTATTTCGGCGCTGACGGGACCGCAGTGTCGGGCTGGCAGTCTATCGGTGGGGATAAGTACTACTTCTATCCCGAAAGCCATGAAATGGCATACGGCCGAGTTCAGATTGACGGCAAGAACTACTTCCTGAACACCCCTGGTGCCAACGCCGATGGCCGCTTGCAGCATAACGGCTGGTTCTATGATTCCATCTATGGAAAGTGGCTCTATGCAACTCCCTCTGGCGAGCTGTTGACAGGCTGGCAAAACATCGGTGGAACTTGGTATTATTTCAACGAGTACGGTGTCATGTTGACCGGCTGGATTAACGATTCGGGGACGTGGTACTACGCTAACGCATCCGGCGCGATGGCCACTGGGTGGCTCAACGTCGGCGGTACGTGGTACTACCTCGACGGCTCGGGTGCCATGGCCGCTAACGGCTGGCGCAGCTTGGGTGGCTCCTGGTATTGGTTCGGCGACTCCGGCGCAATGTCGACTGGCTGGTTCTTGGCAGGCGGCTCTTGGTATTATGCGAGTGGTTCGGGCGCCATGGCAACCGGCTGGCTCAGCAATGGCGGTACGTGGTACTGGCTCGGAGGTTCAGGCGCTATGGCCTCTAACTCTTGGGTCAACGTTGGTGGAGTTTGGTACTGGTTCGACAATTCCGGCGCGATGGCCACCGGCTGGCATCAGGTTGGCGACGCCTGGTACTACTTTAGCGGTTCTGGCGCTATGGCCCACGACACCTGGGTCGGCAATTATTACCTCCAATCCTCCGGCGCCATGGCCACAAACGCCTGGGTCGGCTCCTACTATGTCGGCGAGGACGGTAAGTGGATTCCGGGCTACGGTTTAGTTTGGTATAAGAACGGTAGCGATGTTTACCATACGCATAAGTGCCGTACCGTTGGCAAGGACGCAAAGGGCTATTCGCAGATCTCTATTCAGGAGGCCCAGAGGCGTGGCGCTTCACGAGAGTGCAAAAACTGCCAGCAAATTGGCTAGCACATTATTGAGCTAGTTTTGATTGAGGCCCCGTTGCCCTGAGGTGACGGGGCCGCTGTGTGATTGGATACTGTGCTGCTATGAAGAAATGGTCATTCGGGGTGCTGGCTTTTTCGGGCCTCATTTCTTTTGGGCTCCTATTGGGTTTACCCTCGATGTCGTATGGTCTTGATACTAGTAGCTCTGTTGACGACTCATCATCCGCCCTGGTTGAGGCCCACATCGACTCGAGTTCCTCAAATGTTGGTGTTCAGGACGAGTCGACTTCAATAGTTGAGGCGAACACTCAGGTGGATAATGGGGCTTCTTCTGGGACTTCGGACCAAATTACTTGGCATCAGGGATGGATATCACCCGAAGAAGGGGCTGGTTTTTGGCGCTGGGGCTTGCCTGATGGAACAATTGCGGCTTCTTCTTGGAAAAATATAAACGGTAGCTGGTACTGGTTCGACGAGGAAGGCCGAATGGCTCAGGATGGATTGGTCCAAGTCGGGGGCGCGACTTATGGATTCTCCTCTTCGGGCGCAATGTGTGTCGGCTGGTACCTAGATTCTGCGGGCTCCAACTCTACTTGGCGTTATTTCTCCGGCTCTGGCGCCATGGTAAAAGGCTGGCTTTTAGACGGCAGCAACTGGTATTGGTTGGATGATGAGGGCAAGATGGTCCACGATACAATGCTGCAGATCGGGAGAGCCACGTATGGATTCTCTTCTTCTGGCGCAATGCTTATCGGATGGCATCTTGATGCTTCCGTCTGGCATTATTTCTCTGGCTCTGGCGCCCTAGTAAAGGGCTGGCTCTCAGATGGGGGCCGTTGGTACTGGCTCGATCCTGCAGACGGTTCTATGGCTATCGGGCTGAATGAGTGTAATGGCACCCCTTATATCTTCAACGGATCGGGGGCCATGCTCTCCTCTCAGTGGGCACTTGTTGACAACAACTGGTATTACGCCGACTCCAACGGCTTACTGCGCGGAGGCTGGTTGCTTCTAGGGAATTCTTGGTATTACCTTGATCCAGGAAGTCATATTATGCTCACTGGCTTTGCGCAAGTGGGCTCGTCCACCTATTTCCTCACAAGCTCAGGAGCTATGGCAACTGGCTGGGTAATTGATGATGGTACTTGGTATTTCGCTGCGTCAAGTGGAGCTATTCAACAAGGTCGATGGATAAAGTCCGGAAGCTCTTGGTATTACCTTGATGAGGTGTCCGGCGCAATGCGTACTGGTGAATATACGGTAGACAACACGCGCTATTATTCTTTTGATTCCGGTGCGATGGCCTCTTCGTGTTGGATCAACTTGAGCGACGGCGTGTCATGGGCGAATTCGTCTGGAGCACTGAGCGAGCCGTTGCCTACTTCATTTGATGGATCTCCCGTAGTCGCTGATCGTGCCGACTTGTCTTCATTGCCAGGTCCAATTCATATTGGAGACGCGGTTTTCTATGTGGACGCAAACGGTGTCGTTAATGTGACATCTGGTTGGATTATGTCGAATGACGCTTCTGACGAAAACGGCAATACTTGGTACTACGCATCTTCCAATGGTGTCCTTAAGTCTGGTTGGCAATATGTCAACGGCGCGTGGTATTGGATGGACCCTTCCACATTCAAGATGAAAACTGGATGGCTTAATGACGGCGGTACGTGGTACTGGCTCCAGCCTTCGGGCGCCATGTTTGCTAACGGTTGGCTGAAAATCGATGGCGTTGACTATTACTTCACTGCGAGTGGCGCATGGTTGAATACGTCTGGTTCTGTTTTGGGGGTTAATAGGTCCAGTCTGGTCAATTGGCTTATGAGCCACGAAAACGACGGCTATTACCGTGGTACGCGGTACGATACGCGTGTTAGCCAGGAAACATGTATGTATCCAAAGGGGGATCCCCGTTGGGATGGCTATACGGGCATGAACTGCGGCGGATTTGTATCGCATGCATATATGAAGGCGGGCGGTTATTTAGCTCCCATTGCCGCAGAGCAGAGCCATTCCCCTTGGAGTGGAGGTCCCGGAAGAGGCGGCTGCGTTAACGCGTATCGCTGGTACGGCTACGCTATCGATACGTGCGCGAACGTGACTTATTTCAACTCTATTGATGAGCTGCTGCGTAGTGGATTGGCTCGTAAAGGGGATATCGTTTTCTTTAATCCCTATAACCCGTATGTAGACGATTGCCACATTGGCTTTTTCTGGGGCAATACGCCTAGCGAAAACTTATTCTGGCATAGCGATGGTTATGGAAATCGCATTTCCGGTTTGACCGCGTTGGGCCCATCGAAAGTAATATTAATTCGCTAGAACTCTAAGCAATGAGGGGGGTGGGCTTCTTCGAGCCCCCTTCTTGTGTGGCATTTGGTTTGAAAGCTGCTTTGGTGTCAAACTTCGTTGACCCAAGGGTGGGGGGCAATATACTTCGAGTACTAACTTTGCTAATAAGTACTTGTTTGCATTGCGGCTTGGTGTACAACATTTTTCGTCTAAGACGACATCCTATCCAGTTGGATACTCGGATAACTTTCATAGCCATGTTGTAAGCTAGACAGAATACAGGCGAATGATGAGGTCTACATGAACAAACATCTTAAGCATTTTCCGTCATTAATGATGCTGATGGTCCTTGCGTCCATTTCTGTGTTTGCTTTACCGTTGAATGCGGAAGCTGCACAATCCCTAGTTGAGAATTCTTGGCGTTATGAAGATGGACAATTAGTCGCAGAGGGAGATTCTTCAGAAGAAGATGAAATAGCCTTATTGTCCATGAACACCCTTCCCGATGGGGCTACAGCGCAGGGTATTGATGTCAGCGAGCACCAAGGACGTATTGACTGGGATGCCGTTAAGGCTTCTGGTATCGATTTCGCCATTCTGCGTGTTGGATTTGGCGCTCCATCTTGGGGCGGTCGTGTTGACTATCAGTTCAGCCGTAATATTTCTGAGTGCGAGCGTCTTGGAATTCCTTACGGTATCTATATCTATTCGTACGCTCGGGATGACCAGCAAGCAGCTGACGAGGCATCGATGGTGATTGGCTGCCTTTCTGGACATAATCCAAGATTGCCGGTGTATTACGATCTTGAGGATAAGTCGATTATTGCAGATGACCGTCAATCCGGAATTGCATCGAGAGCGCAGATCTTTTGTAATAGGATTTCTGCTGCAGGATATAAGCCAGGCATTTATGCAAATCTGTATTGGTTTAACAACATCCTGACCGACTCTGTGTTTAAGAGCAGTTCTTGGGATCATTGGATCGCTCAATATAACTCAGAATGCCACTATACCGGCAATTACAGCTTTTGGCAGTATACGAGCAGTGGAAAAGTTTCTGGTATTAGTGGAAACGTTGATATGAATTATGCGTATGTTGATGTTTCTCTTTACCACTGGCAGTTAAAAGAGGGCACTTGGTATTACGCAACCTCTAGCGGCAGAGCGTACACCGGATGGTTACATCAGGGCGGCGCCTGGTACTGGCTCGACCCCGACGCGGGCGGTGCCATGGCTACGGGCCTGCACGTGTGTAACGGCTCCTTGTACTGGTTTAATTCGTCCGGCGCCATGGCGACCGGATGGGTCCTCGACGGCGGCACCTGGTACTACGCGACGGGGTCCGGCGCGCTGGCGCGCGGCCCCGTATCCGTCGGGGGCGTGCCCTACTGCTTCGACGCCGAGTCCGGTGCCATGCTGACGGGCTACCAGACTGACGCGCAGGGCGTCCGCCGCTACTTCGGCAGCTGTGGCCCCTTAAGCGGCTGGGGCCTCGTCGACGGCTCCTGGTACTGGTTCGCTGACGGCATCGCCTCGACCGGCTGGCTTCGCACCGGAGGTTCCTGGTACTGGCTCGACCCCGAGGCGGGCGGCGCCATGGTGACGGGCCTTCACGCATGCAACGGCTCTGCCTACTGGTTCAGCTCCTCCGGCGCGATGGCTACCGGCTGGGTCCTCGACGGCGGGACCTGGTACTACGCGACGGGCTCCGGCGCCCTCGCCTCCGGTTGGCTCAACCTAAACGGTACCTGGTACTGGCTCGACCCTTCGACGCATGTCATGGCTACGGGCCTGCGCGGGTGCAACGGCTTCGCATACTGGTTCAACGGCTCAGGCGCCATGGCGACAGGCTGGATCCTCGACGGCGGCACTTGGTACTACGCGACAGGCTCCGGCGCCCTCGCCTCGGGATGGGCCTACGTCGGCGGTGCGTGGTACTGGCTAGATCCATCGACACACGCGATGGTCACTGGCACTCAACAAATCAACGGGTCACAGTATTCTTTTTCGAGTAACGGCGTTTGGCTCGGCTAACAGCTCTTCTTTAATTGCTTTTTTCTAATTACATATTGCGCGAGCTAGTCCATTTGTAGAGTATGTCTATGTACGATTGGTATTTTCTGGGGGCCGTGCATGGTAAGAAATAAGCTGACAATAGTAACTCTATTTGTTCTGTCTGCGATATTGCTCACTGGTCCAAGTGTGGCTGGTGCCGAGAATGAGGTTTCTGTAGACTCTTCCGAGCCCTCTATTTCCGAACAGCAAGCCTTCTCTTCGGCCGCCATTTCATCCGATTCGACCGAGGGGGTCGCTGCTCAAGGATCCATTAAATGGACGCAGGGCTGGAATTCGGTTGACGGTAAGTGGTTTTACGCGGATTCGATCAATCCTGTTGCATTGCGTTCCGGCTGGCTTCACACCGGAGGTTCCTGGTACTGGCTCGACCCCGACGCGGGCGGTGCCATGGCTACGGACCTGCACGTGTGCAACGGCTCCTTGTACTGGTTTAATTCGTCCGGCGCCATGGCGACCGGATGGGTCCTCGACGGAGGCACCTGGTACTACGCGACGGGCTCCGGCGCGCTGGCGCGCGGCCCCGTATCCGTCGGCGGCGTGCCCTACTGCTTCGATGCCCGGACGGGGGCCATGCTGACGGGCTACCAGACTGATGCCCAGGGCGTCGGTCGCTACTTCGGCAGCTGCGGCCCCCTTAACGGCTGGGGCCTCGTCGACGGCTCCTGGTACTGGTTCGCTGACGGTATCGCCTCGACCGGCTGGCTTCGCACCGGCGGTTCCTGGTACTGGCTCGACCCCGAGGCGGGCGGCGCCATGGCAACCGGCTTTCACGTATGTAACGGCTCTGCCTACTGGTTCAACGCCTCCGGCGCGATGGCTACCGGCTGGGTCCTCGACGGGGGCACCTGGTACTACGCGACTGACTCCGGCTCCCTCGCCTCCGGTTGGCTTAACCTAGACGGCGCCTGGTACTGGCTCGATTCCTCGACGCATGCTATGGCTACGGGCGTTCAGACTGTCGGATCATACGACTACAATTTTAATAGTTCTGGCAAGATGATGGCCAATTGCTGGTCAAATGGTGATGAATCATGCGTGTATCATTCGTCATCTAATGGAGTAATTGACCTCAAGGGAATCATGACCGATTCGGGAATCCAGTTGCGTGACGATGAGGGGAATGTCAGAACTGGTTGGATTGAGAGCCAGGGGTCTCGATATTATTGTTCTGCTAGTGGGATTATTTTGACCGGTTGGCAGCAAATAGACGGGAACTGGTATTACTTTGATTCGGACGGTCGAATGTTGACCGGTTGGCTTAATGTCAATGGCAACTGGTATTGGCTAGACTCCGCTTCGGGTGCTATGAAAACGGGATGGCTTTCCCTTGGGGGCGCATGGTATTACCTTGATGCTGCGCGCGGCGGCGTTATGTTGAGTTCTGGTTGGTATTGGGTTGGCTCTACCGACTACAAGTTCAGCTCGTCTGGCGCAATGGTCGGTGCCTGGGTCGATGTCCCTTGTTATTCTCAATATCCGGAACTTCCTACTGGATGTGAGTCGGTTGCCCTAACAAATTTGCTTAACTACTATGGTTTCCGTTTGGGAAAGACGATTATTGCGGATTACTATTTGCCCAAGGGAAGCGGCGGCAACTTTGTCACTGCCTTCGATGGCAACCCAAGGCGTAGCAGCGGGGGCCTTATGGGATGTGTTGCCCCCGCAATTACCATTGCTGGCAATAATTTCCTCCGTGCTGCCGGGAGCGGCAAGCAGGCGAAGGACGTTTCTTTCTCTTCTGTCGCATCAATCAAAAATAGATTGACCTGTGGACAGCCAGTTGAGATGTGGAACACCGAGCGGGGAAGCTGGCCAGGAGGGCGTTATGCCACGCGTTGGTACAACGGGCATTCCTATGGCCTGTGGGGCGGTAATCATGCCGTAGTCCTTAAAGGCTATGATGATGAGCAGGGAATCGTCTATCTTTCTGATTCGATAAACGGTAATGTTACGCGAAATGCCCAGGTATTTTTCGGAACATGGCAACAGATGGATAGCCAGGCCGTAGTGATTGAATAGCTTTTATGCAAAAAGGGGGAGGACTCGATGAGTCCTCCCCCTTGCTATATTTGCTTTCAATAAAGCTATGCTGCCCTTTTACGTCCAAATAACTCGTCCCAGTTACTAGCTGCCAAAACTGTTCCGCATACAATTACTACGCAGCAGATTACAGATGCCATGTCGGGAATTGTTCCAAGTAAGATTAGACCAAAGACTACAGACCATGCCGAATAGGAGATGTTCAGAGCCATTGCACGTGCTGCTCCAATAGCGGCAATGCCCTTGTAATAGAATAGGTAAGAAGCCGTTCCTGCGAGCCCGGCGAGTGCAATGATCAACGTCGGCATGCTCGGGATGGCCCCTATCGTAAAGTGCCAGGCGCCGAAGAGGGGAAGAACGAGTACTCCATAAACAAGCGCACTTGCAGTTTCACGGATCTGCAAAGCAGTTTCGTCGTCCACAGCGTCATCTTTCATTCCCCATGCGCACAGTACCGCCTCAGATCCCCATCCAATAACGGCGAGCACGGCTCCTAGCAATCCGAGGGGGGCATTTGCGATTTCGCTCGACCCGGCGGATAGATAGCCCATCGTCATTACGCCGCAAAGGGCAACAAGAAGGGAAAGAATCTGGCCTTTGCTCATTTTCTCCTTCAGCAGCAGGAAAGAAAGAAATGCTCCGACTGCGGGATAGAAGGCGGAGATAATTGCCGTATAGGCGGCTCCGATGTTATTAATTGCCAATACGTAGCCGGTCATTCCGATAGGTCCACCGAGCAAAGCACCGGCGATGACGACCTTTCCCGAACGAGTTTTAAGCGCAGCGAGTGTGTCTTTTAACCGGCCTCGAACTCCCATGTAGCCAAAGAGCCAGATTGCGCAGAAAGCATCATGGAGAAATGAACCTGCAATGGAGGCGCATGCAAGCGCTTCCGTCGATCCAATATAGGGCGCGAGCGCCAAGCCGATTCCAAGAATTACTGTATCAAGGCCCCAAAGAAGACCGCTAAAAAAGCCGAATTGCATCGTTACTCACCTTTCCGATAGATCTCCAGTGCCTTTTTGAGGTATTTAGCACCGTAATTGAAATAGATGTAGAGCCATTCTCCAACGAAGTCACCCTCGGCTTCTTTAAGAAGAGACCAGAGGTACCAGCACCATCCTGCAAGAGCAATGTGCGCATAGTTATGCGCAACTTCGTTGTTTGTTGCTTTGCGCCCAAAATATGCATCAAGCGCGCGGTTGACTTCATCTTCGGAAAGCTCGCAGCAGACACTGCATGTTCCAAAATCGTTCGCGTAATCGCTCATGCCAGCATATTCCCAGTCAATGAGATAGTACTTGTCGTTTTCATCGATAAGGAAATTGAGGTAAAAGAAGTCATTGTGACAAAGGCATTTTGGCGCATTGTCGGCCTGAACAAAGTGCTCCAATTCATCGATTTCAGCGGCCATTTCCTTGTAGCCTGGAATGTCGATGGGCCCCTTTTCTAAAAGAAGTGACTCATAGCGCTTCGCTTCAAGGTAGAAGTCAAATTCGGTTTCGACATTAGCGCCACTCTCGTGAAGCGAACGACACATCTGCATCATTCGATTCATTTGGGCAGCATCATGCGGATCGGGCTGCTTAGCGTTGGGAACAAACTTCGAAATTTTCCAACCGCGCTTTGGGTCCTCGTGAATGAACGTATCGTCAAGGCCAAGTTCCTTAGCCTTTTTAAGTGCGGCTACTTCTCCATTTCTATTGATAAGGAGTTCGGTTCCGACTCCTGGATGACGGTAGACGTACTCTCCATCATTGGTTCTAAAGTGACACGATAGGTTCGTAAGGCCTTGTTTGAGGGGGTAAACATCGTGGATCTCTGATTTGGAGCAGCCGAGCACCTGCTCGATGTTGTCGAAGATGTCGGAGTCAACGTTTTCTATAAAATGCGGATCAAAAACGCGCAGCTCATCAAGAGAATCGAATTCGTTTATCTCGCCCTCAGGATACTTTTTGATCACCATATCGAGCTCCTTGATGTGCTCGATATACAGATCTTCCCAGAGCTTGTCCGTTGTTTCCGGCTTGTTATATTCCGCCTCAAGAATTTGCTTAAACGCAAGCGAGAAGGTTTTATCAAAGTAGACATGCCCGAGCATGTACCATGCATCGGACCCGCCAATCGTAACGTTGGTGATTCTATCCATTGCTCCAGTTTGAATGCACCATTCTTTGGTGGCACCTTCAGCATATTGAGCAGAATAAAATGCTTTCCAAACGTATGCCTCAAACGGATTGTTGAGAAGGTAATCATCGCTTGAGCAAATGTAGGTGTTGCCAAGACGCTCTTTTACGCACATAAGCGATGCGTGGTTATTCTTGGATGCGTATTCGTTGTTAACGACAATCGAAACGCCGAACTTGCTTTCAAGATAGAAGAAATACTCTTTTTTATAGCCGACAACGACGGTGATATTGCTGATACCCGCGTCTTGCAGCTGCCTAATCTGACGCTCAACGAGAATCTCACCACGTACTTTTAAAAGGCCTTTGGGCTTTTCATACGAAATAGGAGCAAAGCGGCTCGAAAGCCCCGCAGCCAATATCACTGCGTTTTCAACCTTATAGGGGTGAAGTGCTTCGTAACCGCTGTCGGTTAGGCTATCCGATTCGAGAAGGCCCTCATTTGTGAGCTCTTTATTTGCTGCGTTTACTGATCCAAGTGAAAGACCAGTGCGCTCGGCAACTTCTCGCTGGCTAGCATATGGGTGCTTTAAGTATTCGTACAGAACTGTAAAGTTACGCTTGGTCAGTTCCACTGCAGGCCTCCGATTAAGGTGTTCATTACTTGTCTTAAGAATAGAATGATTGAACGATATGTTCAATTTAATACACTCATCTACACAGACTGAACAGACAGTAACGATAATCAATCTTGGGATGTGGATTAAAATAAAGAAAAGGATATCTGGGAGGGTTGATTATGTATCGATTCGAAAAGAAGGCTGCGCTTGTTTGTGCTGCTGCATCATTAATCACTGCTTGCTGCTTGCCCTTGAATGCGAATGTCGCGTTTGCACAGGACTCCGTTGAGGCTCAGAGCATTGAGTCAAAAGCGGATTTTCCTTCTGTGGCTTCCGATGATTTGCAACCTGATATTTCTTCCGTCGTAAAAGATGGCTGGCAACGGGACGAGTCGTCTGGAGTTTGGTATTACGGAAAAAACGGTAGACACCAAACCGGCTGGCTGCAAATCGGCGGCTATTGGTATTGGCTTGATCCAGCCAGTGATGGCGCAATGCAGACAGGCTATTTCAATGTGACCGATGCTGGCGGATCGACTGCTTCGTTTTATGCGAACGATGGTAATGCCACAACGCCTTATGGCGCGCTATATCAGAACTGCTGGCTACGTAGCACAGATGGAAACTGGTTTTATGCCAATGCTGAAGGTGATTTAGCTGCTGGTTGGCTTTACCAAAACGGCACATGGTATTACTTGGATCCTGTTTCCCATGTCATGCAGGTCGGTTTTGTCAACCTCGGGAGCGGGAAATACTATTTAGATGCTTCTGGCGCTATGAAAACCGGCTGGATTCTCCAAGACGGGAATTGGTACTGGGCATATCCATCGGGCGCACTTGCTTCGTCATGGCAGACGATAGGCGGGACTCGCTATTATTTTGACCCTCAGACGCTGGCTATGTTCAACGGTCGTCACGAGATCGATGGAAGTACCTACATTTTTGGTGACTATGGCCTTGCAAATGGATGGTTCAAAGATGGAGTAGGTTGGTATTACTGCTCTAACGGTATAGCGGTCACTGGCTGGCAACTCGTTAACGGAACCTGGTATTATCTCGATGCGTCTTCCGACGGCAAAATGTCTGTTGGGTATTTAGACCTTGGCAACGCAGCATATTATTTGAATTCCAATGGGGCTATGGCTATTGGTTGGGCTCAGTCCGAGGACGGCTGGTATTTTGCCTCTGAATCTGGCGCGCTTATTTCTGGCTGGTATAAAGAGGGCGCGAGTTGGTATTACCTGGACCCTGCTAGCCATCTCATGAAAACGGGCTTATTTGAGGTGGGCGGCAACGACTGTTTTGCTAACCAGAGCGGTAGGCTTGTGGTTTCAAGCTGGGTTACCGTTAATGACGGTGTTGAAAGATATGCTGATGACAATGGATACCTTTGCAAAGATGTGATCCGCGAAAACGGTACTATCCTAAAAACAGCTGGAGCTGATGGTTGGCAGGTTGCGTCCGGTTGGGTCAATGTTGCAAGTCAAAGGTTTTATGCTGAACCCGGAACGGGCGTCATTCACCGTGGCTGGCTTCAGATTGACGGCGATTGGTTTTGGCTTGACGATGCTTCTGGCGTGATGAAAACCGGATGGGTTTTTACTGGCAGTGCATGGTATTACCTAAACGCCGACGGAAAAATGGCAACTGGTTGGAAATGCCTCAATGGAACATGGTATTACCTAAACGCCGACGGCAGCATGCATGTTGGCTGGCTTAAAGATTCGGGTAAGTGGTATTGGCTAGACGGCAGCGGTGCTATGGCAACGGGCGCAAGAACCATCGATGGCGTTCGTCGAATTTTCTGGAGCGATGGCCAGTGCGACAAGGTCGGCTGGCAAAATCCTCCGCAGTATCCCCAGGTCAGCTCTTGGACTGTTCAGTTGCCTAGCTACTGCACCGGCTACTTTACCTATGTGACTCCTTCTCGCATTTCTGTCGAAGCGACTCGGGAAGATTGCGTGAATGCCTTTATTCAACGTGCTTACGAATATATCGGTACGCAATACATTGAGCCCTGGTCCACTGCTCCTGGCGGAGCCGTTGATTGCTCTGGCTTTGTTCTTCAGTGCCTGTATGCCACCGGTATGGATATGGGTGTTTACAACCCTTATAACCATCGCTGGGACCCAAGCCAAACCTACAATTCGATGAACTGGTATCGAAGCAACATCTTTATGCCCGTGAGCACGAACTCGATTCAGCGTGGCGATGTGATTTATTATCGCGGGCATATCGCAATCGCACTTGGCGGCGGTATGATGATCGACTCCTGGCCTCATCAGGGTGTCGGAATTCATCCCATTAGCGCAAGGGGAAATGTGATCGGTGCGGCTCGTCCGTTTATTTAATTGATTTCCTGCAAGACAGTCGGTACCGGTTGGGGGCCTGAAATGAATGTCCGGATTGATCATCGTATTTGCTGGCGAGTAATCGGCTTGATGCTACTATCCGCCTCGCTCTCAGTTTTCGCTCCCGCGTTTTCTTGCACTGCTTATGCCGTGGAAGAGGGGGCGGATAACGGTATCGTAGAGCGCGACTCGACAGAAGGGTCGGTTGCTTTTGTCGGTGGCGGCTACGCTGAAGATTCCGTCGATTATGCTGGCAAAACAACGGAAGATTCGAACCAACAGGTTGTCGATAGCCAAGATCCGTCGATGACAGAAAAACTATCTGGATGGCAATGGAACGGTTCGTCCTGGTATTACTATCTTGACGGCTGTCGTTTGACCGGAATGCAGAATGTTGACGGCTCGTTGTACTATTTGGACCCCGCTCGTGACGGCGCGATGAGTTGCGGCTGGATTTTTACTGGCAATAAGTGGTATTACGCGAGTCCATCAGGCGCTTTGGCAAGTGGCTGGCAGCTTATCGGAGGCCAATGGTACTGGTTTGACTCCCTTGACGGCTGTTCCATGGTTACTGGGCGACGTGTTATCGATGGGCATCCTTATCTTCTCGGAACTTATGGACTGATTAACGGATGGTGTCTTGATAACGGTTTATGGTATTGGGGTAGCAATGGTGTAGTCTTAACCGGCTGGCTTCAAACTGGCGATAACTGGTATTGGCTTGATCCCGCCAATGAAGGTGCTATGTCTAGGGGAATCGTTTCCGTTGGCTCGTCACGTTATTATTTATCGGATTCCGGCGCAATGGCTGTTGGTTGGGCGTTTGATGGTACGGACTGGTATTATGCTGACGGTTCCGGCACACTTGCGTCGGGCTGGCGTTCGGTGAACGGCGCTTGGTATTGGCTCGATGCCGCAAATGACTATAAAATGGCTACCAGGTTTTCTGCCATTGGACCCAATCGCTATCATTTTTCTTCAACGGGAGCACTGTCGCTCGGCTGGTTTATGAGCGATGGCGACTGGTATTACGCTGAGCCATCTAATGCATCGGGCATTGTAAAGACGGGCTGGCTGAAGGACGGCGGCCAGTACTATTATCTTGATCCTGCCGCCGACGGTAAAATGCTGCTCGGTTATTTTTCTGTAAATGGGAAAAGCTATTATGCAAAAGCCTCAGGCGCTGTTGCTTGTCGTGAATGGGTAGATGCTCAGGACTCGGTTACGGAGGAGTCCTCTAAGGCCTTTGCGGGTTCTGATTGCTCGTTGTGCGGAACATTGCGCAACGGGAAGTTATTTACTTCAAACGGCGATGGCGAATCGGTCGAAGCGCGCGGTTTCGTGACGCTTGGAGGCTGTAAGTTCTATGCTGATCCGACTGATAGCTCCTTGAGCGTCGGCTGGCTGAACATTAACGGAAAATGGTACTTCTTTGATGAGACCGCTGGCTATGCACGATCTGGGTGGCTGTACAAAGATGGATCCTGGTTCTATTTAGATCCGTCCACTTACGCTATGAAAACCGGTTGGGTTGCCGTTAACGGATCTTGGTATTACTTGAATTCGTCTGGTTATATGCAAACAGGATGGCTCAATCTGGGCGGAACCTGGTATTGGCTTGACGCTAGTGGAGCTATGGCTACTGGCTGGCGCGTTGTAGACGGATCCTGGAATTACTTCATGGCTAACGGCGCGTGGGTGTCAGACTATATGGATGCGAAAGCTCAAAGTTATTCAAGCAATACTAATTGGCTGATACTTGTCGATACGTCACGTTGTATTACGAGCATCTACACTGGATCATGGAATAACTGGTCCTTAAATCGTCGATATGTCTGCTCGACGGGAAAAGCCGGCACGCCTACAGTGATAGGGGAGTATCAAGTCTACGGAAAGGGATATTCCTTTGGGCATGGATATACTTGCTATTACTACACGCAGTTCTACGGTGATTACTTGTTCCATTCCTCACCCTACTACGTCAATAGCAACCGCGTGATGGATCCCACGATGGGCGTTCCATCCTCTGCTGGATGTGTACGTCTTGAGATCCAGAACGCAAAATGGATTTACGATAACATTCCTTATGGAACAAAGGTTGTTACGTACTGATATTGGGTAATTGGCTTAAGAAGCAGGTGCATGGACTCTGATTCTAAAGGACTCCTTTCTAGTCGAGGGCGCTAATATTTTGGCAAGCGATTTCATGAGAAGGCAGTCATAAACCCTATAATTTCAGATGAGCAGGGTTTCAATTCACTATGAGCATCCTTCTCAGATAATCCTGAAAAACTAGCCATCTCGTTCCCTCTGGGGGCGAGATGGTTACGTGGTGTCAATATTTATTGGAGCACCATTCAATTTCCCACCAGGTATTATCTAAAGCTTTCGGCTTCTCCTGTCTTTTTTTAGCGTAATAAACAACGCCTTAATACTCTAATGATTGCTTTGCTAATCTTAAATTGATGAATTTGGGAGGATTTTTGGAAATAGAAAAGGAAAATGATACCGGCGTATGCGTACTTCTTTCAGCATATAAACCTGATCTTAAGTTTTTTGCCGAACAACTTGATTCGATAGATGAACAAACGTTTCCGGTTACGCTTTTGGTCCGAAATGACTGCCCTGAATCGGCTTCATTAGAGCGGTTTATCCAAGCGCATATAACGAAAAACGCCTATCGGTATTATCATGGCGATCAAAATCTCGGTTATGTCAAATCGTTCGAAGCACTACTCTCTTTGGCGGAAGGGGATTACGTAGTACTTTGCGATCAGGATGATATTTGGGAACCTAATAGAGTTGAAGTTTCGCTCAATCATATGCTAAAAGAAGGCTCAATTCTTGATGTCTGTGATAGATCGGTAATTGACGAGAATGGAAATTTGCTGGTAGAGAGCTACAGAAAAGCTCACCCTAATTCGCCAGAAGTGAATTGGTGCTCTGGAGAGGATATTACCGTTCAGGCCGCAAGTGTATGCTACGGCATTGGCATGGCTCTCATGTTGGATGCGAGGGCGGCTAAGTCGATGATTCCCTTTCCGGAATCCACTGCACATGATTTGTGGTTGACATTGGGCTGCAGCGAACTGGGGAAGTGTAGCTTTACTATGACCCCTTTGGTTAAGTATCGTCGACATGGCGGTAACGAAACTGGATTCCTTGCAGGTGTTTCTTCAAAAGATGATTGGTATTCGACAAGAGTTAAAAACAGGGTTGATACTGCCAGGCGATTTGCCGATAGATTTCCCAATTCACCGCATTTAAAGGAAATAATGGGGTTTGCTGAAGCGAGAGAACAGCGTTCCATAATTGGTTTACTTAAATACCGACGAGCCTGCCCTTCTATCGCTAAAGCCGACATCATCATACGACTTGTGCCGAATTGGCTGTTTATTATGATTTTGAAAGAACTTAAAGCTGCGAGATAGCTCCGTATCCTCATCGCTACAGGTTTAGAAGGGCGCTTATATTTGTGAAGGCCACAGAGAAGACTCTTTCGATTAAACATAATATGATCTGGAATACCGTCGGTTCGTTGACGAATTTAGGCTGTCAGTGGCTCATCACCATTTTGGTCGTTCGGTTGTCAGATGGATATAGCGCTGCCGGCATTTACTCGCTGGCTATGTCTATTTTCAACATGTTTTCTCAATTAGCCCAATATAGGATGTACACGGTACAAATTGCCGATGTTGAAAGGAAAAACTCTGCTGGTGAATATCTAACTTTCCGTTTCATTACTACGTTTATTGCGTTTGCAATGCTAGCTGTCTATTCTATTGTTACGTGTCGTATGGATACGGTGCCTGCGGTTCTTTTGTATGCTCTCTATAAAACCGCCGGCTTGGTCATTGATGTCATGCATGCCAATGATCAGGTTGGCCATAGGATGGACTATATTGGAAAATCCCTCATCATGCAGGGCATCGGTTCCCTCCTTTCATTCATTGTTGTCTTTGGGTTTTTAAATAGCCTTGAAGGTGCATTGTTGCTAATGACGGTGGTGACAATAAGCATCGGTGCTATTTACGATTATCCAAGATCAAATCGGATTTCTGCAACCAAGCTTGGAATTAGCCGGGCGAAGGTCAGGGCTTTCCTATGTGGCTGCTTGCCCATCGTTTTGGGCGGCATTGCTGCTTCTGCGGCACCGAATATTCCCAGGCAGTATTTATCTTATACATTCGGCGATTTTGCTTTGGGTATTTATGCATCAGTTGCTGCACCCGTGGCAATTATCCAAATGGGTGCGACGTATATCTATAATCCTTTATTAGGTTATCTAGTAGAGCGTTACTATTCTAGAGAAAAGTCCTTTTTTACGCTTATAGGCAAAATTCTTGCCGGCATCTTTTTTGTTGGCGTTATATCTGCGGTCGCCCTTTTCTTTTTCGGTAAATTATTGCTGTCACTGTTTTATGGTGCTGGAATAGCCCAACATACTTATCTCCTTCAGCCTATGCTGGCTTGTGCCTTTTTAACGGGCATCGCTTGGTTTATCAATGACTTGCTGGTTTCTCTTGATAATTACCGAGGAGTATTTGTTGGTAGCATATTGTCCTTAATATGTGCTGTTGCTGCTATGGCACCTGCTCAAATGATATTTGGCTTAAATGGTCCGACTGTAACGGCGCTTATATCAAATGCAATTTGCCTCATCTACCAGTTTTTTGTTTTGAGGAAGCAGACGCAACAATGGTTCGGGGAAAAGAGATAGAACGATGATGTCTGGAGCTAGCGCGCTGCTAAAGTTGCAAAATACTGAATTAGATATCCTTCGAGTTATCGCTGCATTCTGTTCCGCGCACAACATTAGGTGGTGGCTTGACGGCGGGACATGTTTAGGCGCGATGCGTCACAGGGGGTTTATCCCTTGGGATGATGATATAGATATCGGAATGATGCGTTCAGATTATGACCGCTTTTGCTCTTTGGCCGAGGGTGGATTGCCGGAAGGATATTCGCTTCATACATCGCGGAATACTACCGGCTATGCTGCGATGTTTGCTAAGGTGTATCGCGATGGAACTCGCTTCGAGAATCAAGAGGCTCGAGAGGCTTCCAGTTCGATGGGCATTTTTGTCGACATTTTTCCATATGACCAGCTCTATACTGATAAACGCCTTCGTGCAAAGCAAGTCAGAACTGCATCAATTGCACAGAAAAGAGCCTATCTTTATCACTCTTCCACTATTGTTGTCCCGCATATGGGAATTCTTGGCCGACTTGAACAAATAGGTTGTTTCGCTATGCATTCGGTGGAGCGGCTGGTGTCTAGAGATGCGTATTATTACCAGGATCTGTTTGACTCGTGTATTGCCGATCCTAATAAGGCTGCGGTTTCTGATTATTGCCTGACGTTGAGCTGGCCGAATATGGCGCCGTTGCCTATTTCAGAGATTTTCCCTCTGAGCAGTGCGGTTTTCGAAGGCAGTGAATTCCCCGTTCCTCGTATGACGGATAAATATCTTGCAACGATGTATGGCGATTGGAAGAAAATTCCGGCGCCGGAGAATCGACACACCCATCTTCCTCTCCTGCTTGACTTTGGAGATGGTGAAGTCTGGACGGCGCAGAATTAGGGATAAGGTTTCTCTTTCGGTTGAGGTTTTGAAATGAACTCTTCAATTTGTATTTTCACTCATCATTATCACCCGCAGCTGAGTGGAATTGGTAATTTTGTAGATGGCCTCGCTCATGCACTTGTCGCTCGTGGCGACAAAGTGGTTATTGTTACTAATGATTCGATGGGTGTTGGGGCTGGTCGTTCAGTTGAAAGCGATTTGGAGATAATACGATTACCCTGTATTTCATTGCTTGATGGAAGGCTCCCTCTTCCCAAAAAAAACAGCGAGTATTATCGACTCCTTCAATCTCTTGATGAATATGAGTGGAATGGTGTACTTGTAAATACGAGGCTCTTTCCTCTCTCTCTTGAAGGATTGAAGTTTGCTGCGGATCACAGTGCCAAGGCCGTCGTCCTTGACCATGGTTCAGCGTATCTTTCTTTTAACCAGCCATTGCTTGATTATTTTGTGCGCCGATATGAGGATTGGATTACGAATCGCGTAAAGTCATTTGAGCCTGATTTTTATGGGATTTCCTCCAAAAGCGTCGAATGGCTTCAACACTTTAATATCAGTGCAAGAGGCGTCATTTCTAACTCGATTAATGCTGCTTCCTATAGGAATATCTCTTCTGACAGGGATTTCCGATCAGAATTAGGAATTTCGAAATCATCTTTAGTTGTTGCTTTTGTCGGGCGGCTTATTCCTGAAAAGGGAATAAATTCAATTATTGAGGCTGCCCGCTCAAAAGAACTAATCAAACGTGATATTTGTTTTGTTCTTGCAGGAGATGGTCCGCTCGCTAATGAGGTCAAGGAGGCCTCTTCATCGAACATGTATTGGGTTGGGAGATGTAGCACAGAGGATATTTCCTCCTTACTTCAGCAAGTGGATGCGCTTTGTCTTCCGACTCGGTCCGAAGGCTTCTCGACGGTACTTCTTGAGGCTTCAGCTTGCGGAACGCCTTCTGTGGTGACAGATGTCGGAGGCGCGCGTGAGCTCATTCCAGACGATAGCTACGGTACGATTATTCAGTCCATGTCATCTGATGAAGTGGCTTTGGCATTATGCAGGCTTTTCGACGATCGAAGCCTACTTTCTCTCCAGTCTAGAAATTCTAAGGCTCTTGTTGAAGAGCGATATAGCTGGGATGCCACTGCAAGGGATGTCGAGAAGGCGTTTAGTATTCGTTAGCTGATGCTTGGCTGGCTTTTGTTCGTTTTTTGGTGAAGTTGGATTTTAGTGCCGATTTGATATTGTCGATTTGTCCTATTTGATGAGCATTTGCTCGCTTGGGTATTTCTAAATATCGCGAAGCGGTACCGCCGTTATTGCGTCTGGGCACGGTGGTCGACATGGGCCCGGCGTCTATTTATTGCTAGCGTCCGGCGTCGCGGTGCTGTCGCATGTTGGTCTCGCCCATTTCGACCCAGATCACGTTTCTTTAAGCTAGTGCTAAAGATTAAGGCTATCGTAGGGATGGGCAGATGGTTGGATCAGAACGGTCCGATTTGAACGGCATCGGAGTCTTGCATTGTGCACCGCGCAATCGGGTGAGAGTCGCATAGGATTTATATCTCGCGATGGTTGATGGGAGACCCAGGTGAACACCCTCTGTATCCCAGCCGTGCTAACTAAATATTCAAGCTTGAGATGTAACTTCGCGATGGTTAGTCCGGATGCTGTAAACTTTAACTATAGCTAAAAAGAACGTTGGACTATAGGGTCGCATTTTCTTCGAGCGTCGCTATGGGCCAACTCTTATTTGGAATGGATGAAACTCGATTGTCATTTGCTTTAACAAAAGATTCAAAAGGATATCCGCGTGTTCTGGTAATTATTCCCGCCTATAACGAGCAGGAATGCATTCTCAATACCGTTGCTTCTATTAAGGCTGCTGGATATGACTATGTCGTAATTAACGACGGCTCACAGGATGGAACACTTAGGCTTTGCCGAGAGCATGATGTCAACATATTGGATCTCCCGCAGAACCTTGGTATCGGTGGGGCGGTCCAAGCGGGGCATAAGTATGCTCAGAGATTTGGCTATGATATTGACGTTCAGGTTGACGGCGATGGCCAACATGATCCTTCCTATATACCTGAGCTTGTTAAGCTGATTGAGGGTGGGGCGAGCTTGGCGATAGGCTCTCGATTCTTGGTCGAGACTGACGGTTTCCAATCAACCTTTATGCGTCGTGTTGGAATCAGGTGGCTCTCTTTTTTGCTTAAGATGCTTACAGGTAAGGCGGTCACCGATCCCACTTCTGGCTTTAGAGCCTGCAATAAAGACGCCATCGACTTATTCTGCAAGAGCTATCCCGATGACTATCCGGAGCCGGAATCGATAGCTTTGGCTATGAAACTTGGTCTTCCCGTTATGGAAGCACCTGTAAAGATGAATGAGCGCCAAGGCGGGCGTTCATCCATTGGGGTTCTCTCTTCCGTCTACTATATGATTAAAGTTACGCTTGCTATTGTCCTTGTGTGTTGGGTCCATAGGGGAGACCAATAATGAATTTGTTTTTAAGGATTGGGGCAGCCATCTTTTTTGGTGGGTTCCTCATTTATGTTCTTCGTCTCGTATCCAAAGGAAAGATGCTTCTTAAGTATTCTCTACTTTGGATTTTAATGTGCATGGCGGCCTTGCTTTGTGATTTATTTCCTCAAATTATTTATTTGTGCTCCACAGCTATCGGGTTTGTTAACCCGGCCAATTTCCTCTTTTTGGGTGCAATTGTGCTGTTGCTTGCAATCTCTCTATCCCTTAGCGTTGCGGTGAGCCGTCATGTTTTAGCAATCAAAAGCCTTACACAAAGGATTGCCTTGCTCGAAAAAGAGCTTGAGAATCGTTTGGATTGTCATGAATGAGCTCGATGCAATTGATTGGTTCAGTCTGTTTTTAGTCCTTCAATGTTGTCAGTAGCGTAAAAGGAAAGTGGAAATCAGCCTTATACAAACGTTGTTTATACCTTTTGCTGAGGCTCGGATCGGTGCTAAGCCCGATGGTTCTCATCGTGGGTTGCCATCTACTGGTCAATGGCGGTGATATCCCTGCTCCGCTGCAATGCTGTTTCAGCTGCTGTGCTGTAGTCGAATTGTTTATTTTATTAATAATGTGGAACAGAAAATATAATCAGCCGGAGGACTCCATGACAAAAGAGCGTAATTCCATTATCGAGTTATTTAGGTTAATCTCGATGTGGTGTGTCGTTGCGCATCATTTTGTAATACATAATGCAGATGATATATCGGTTTTTGCTAGTCCTGTAACCCGTTTAATATTTAAGGGCGTGTTTCTCCCCATTGGAAAAGTTGCAGTTGGCTGCTTTGTGTTTATCACCGTTTGGTTTATAGCCGACAGGGCATCTTTTAGCATCAAAGATGCAGCTAAGAAGCTTGTGATTCTTAATAATGAAGTGGTATTTTACAGTATCATTTTGGGAATTATTTCTGTGATTACCGGTAGCGTGCAACCCTCAGCCTCCTTTATCGTCAATACTGTCTTTCCGATTGCCACGGGGTACGGTTGGTGGTTTACCACTTCTTATGCCGGCCTCATTCTGCTGTTGCCCTATCTATTGAAGGGGCTTCGAGCTTGTGGTCGGAAAGAACACAAATACCTTGCAGTATCATTGTCTTTCGCATTTGGACTATTTCGATATCTGCCCTTTGTTTCCTTTCCAGCCGAAGGAATGCTTGTTGATCTCATCGTTCTCGCGATCGATATCTGTTATTTTCGATGGTACATTAATCTAAATACCACGAATTGGAACAAGCTGGCGCTTGTCGGGGTCGCATGTTTTACATTAGGGATCTTCTTTCTATACCTTCCGTATCACTCGCAAGGAATTATTCACGACTTCTCTGTAAACCTATTTAACGGGTATGTTTACTCATCAGCAAATATCCTTTCAATGGGTCTCTCATTTGCAGTCTCTTTATCAGTGTTTAAATTGTGCCTGGTATTTAAACTTAATTCTCCTGGTCTCAATTGGATTGCGGGCTCCGCTTTTGCTGTATATCTGATTACTGACTATTCACTTGTTCAGAGCTGGCTCTGGAAGAGTCTGTTTACCTTCACCAATCTAGGAAATCAACATGGGGTACTGTTAGTGGTTTTGATTCCATCGTTTGTGATGGCTTGTTGTCTGACTATCGATATTGGAAGAAGGACGATTGATTCACACTTGGCTTTGGTTAGTAATTCGACCGTACGCCATTGATTGTGCTCATCCGACGGTTATGAATTGACTAATGGATATAAAATCCACGTGCTGATAGGTGATGTATCGTCTCATCTGACGCTACACGTCATACGGGCTTTGTACATATGCTTGTGTTTTTTGAAGCTGCATCTCTGGGCTGGCTACGCCTGGATCCTCAAGGACTTAATTGATCTGATGGGAAGAGTGAAATAATGAAAATTCGACATTTGACTTTATTCACCGTGGTTTGTCTAACATCAATTTGCTTTACCTCTGCTTTATGGCCCACTATCGCATTTTCATTAACTGAAGATTGTGTGGCTGAAGACGCTGATAGCTCTTTGATCCAATCGGGTCAGGAAATATTTGGAACATCTGGCAGCGACCGGTTGACTTTGGATTCCGGTAATTTCAAAGCATCAATCGATTCGTCGACATATGAATATACCGGCGATGCGATTACTCCTGCTGTCTCTGTTTTGGCTGCCACCGGTTCTGTGCTAGTAAGCGGAATCAATTATGAAGTCACGTATTCAGATAATGTTGCCCCTGGCTGTGCCACCATAAGGGTGAGTGGGTTAGGGGATTACTCCAGCATTTTCGCCCAGTTGTCGTTTCAAATCGTTCGTTCCTCTGATAATAACATCGCTCTTCCTGGTTCTTGGACCTGCCAAAACGGTAAATGGTGGTGGAGATATGAGGCCGGTGGTTGGCCGTCAAACTGTTTTCTAACCATTAGAGGAGCGGAGTATTATTTTGATTCCGAAGGTTATGCAGCTACTGGCTGGGAATTTTTGAACGACGGCTGGCACTTATTTTCTAGCTCTTGTGCACATCTGAAGGGATGGGTTGCCACCGGTGGACGCTGGTTCTACCTTGACGAGACATTAGGTTCAATGAAGACCGGTTGGGTTTTAATTGATGATGGATGGTACTATTTGGACGGTTCGGGTGCTATGCAGACCGGCTGGCTACTTCTGGGCAATACTTGGTATTGGCTTGAGCCTTCTGGATTAATGGCAACGGGCTTTAGGCTTGTTAACGGCTCTTTGTATCATTTTTCCGAATCCGGCTCTATGAACTCTGGTTGGTTTATTAACGATGGGGCATGGTATTGCTCCGACGCTTCGGGAGAGGTTCGTACCGGTTGGTTTTACAATGGTTCTAGCTGGTATTTGCTGGACTCCAATAATAATGGCGCAATGCTGGAGGGATTTCAAACTGTAAATGGCACCATTTATTATTTGGATCCGGATAGTGGCGGTGCATTAAAGTGCAACGCCTGGGTCTTCTCACGAGATGAAAATGTATATTATGCGTGCGGCAGTGGCGCGATTGTGCTTTCGGGTATCAATGACGGCGCTGGTGCAATTAAACTCAAGGATCCCGAGGGAAAACCAGCCGCTGGGTGGTATTGGTCCTCAGCTGCGCAGACGTGGTTTTATACAGATTCAGATGGAGCGCTGCAGCGCGGGTGGCAATTCATTGACGGTAGGTGGTACCACCTCGACAACGAATCCGGAGCTATGAATGCTGGCTGGTTCCTCGATGATGATGGAACGTGGTATTACCTTATGCCGTCAGGCCAAATGGTAACTGGATGGAACAGGATCGGGGACAGTGAGCATTTCTTTAATGCTTCTGGTGCTTGGATGGAGCCTGAACTTGCTGCCTGTACCTCCTTACAGTCTCAAATTGTTGGTCGTTGCTACAGCGTTCCTTCTCCCGGAGCGGGTTTGTGCTCGGAGTGGGTTAGCCATGTGTTTTATCCGGTGCTTGGATTATATCCTAACGGAGACGCTTGTGACATGTTCTGGAATTGGTGCCACAGCCGGGATATATCCCAGCTTAAAGTTGGAATGATCGTTGCTGTCCCTACGCATACTCATACAAGTGCGGGCGCCCGTTGGGGTCATATTGCTATTTATATCGGTAACGGTATGGTCATGGATAACATCGGCTACATCAGAACGACATCACTTGCCTGGTGGCTGAACTACTACCACACAACTGCTACGCCTCAGTGGGGCTGGGTTTTAAATACGCCTTTGGAATGATATAGCTTTCGCTTGCTTGCGGAAATCAATCTCGAAGGCAAGTGTTCCTATATGCTGTTCCCTCACCTGTCGATTTTTGAACTGAAAAACTTGAAATTGAATGAATTAATTGAAGCTCATTGTTTAGGAAGTCGTTTCGACGCGAAGCTATTTAGAACTGTTGTAGAAAACGTTCTTGCCGATCAAGATATTGACATGCTGTTAGATTTCAGTGATGCTGAAATCTAACAGCATGTCTTTCTTTGATTAATTGATTGACAACTTGAAAGAACGGATTGGTGTTGACCGGTTTATTGGGCGAGTTTGAATTGCCAATCTCTTTAGCGGGGTTCAATCTATCTTTAGTGGCATTATTGAGTAATTCTATAAGTTATTATCGGCAGTCGGGTTGCTTTCTGAATCCCATCGTATATTAATGCATCTATGGGATAATGGCATTTCGATTTTCTGCAGTTGAGTACCCCTATTACTTATTTATCTATTTATTTGTCGTTCTTCGACTTTTGTTGCAATGTAGAGGGATTTATGAATTGTTTTAAAAGCCTTTTGTTAAATTACTTTCAGGATCTTCGAGACAATATAGGCTTATTAAGTGGGCGACAGCTTTGCTTAATAGTCGGTGGTTTTCTCTTTCTGTTAATTAATTCAATTTACTGGTACACATTCTCACATCGCCTATTGTCGGTCTATTTTTCGGCTTTACTTTTTGTGCTGTTTACTTTTTTTGTATCTGCCGCTATCGGTAATAATTTTGACCAAGTTAAAGAGGCTAGGCTATTCTTGGCTTCTTTAACCATTTTGGGCATTCTGTTTTCTGGCGTATTTACACCTCTCTCTGCGCCCGACGAGGATTTCCACTTTACCGCCTCCTATACATTGTCGAATTTTATAATGGGAAAGGGATATCAAAGTGAAGACCCTTTATTAATGAGGCAATCAGACGCTGAGTTTTATAATGAGTTCGTTCATAACTTGGATTTATCTTCTGACAACTACAGCTACCTCAATAAAGAATACTCTCAGCTTTTCGTTAGTTCTAATTCGGAAATTCAAACTATTACTGGTAGATCTCATTCTGTTTCAAATAATCTCCCCCAGGAAAAACTGCTTTCCGCTCTTGGTATTACTGTGGCGCGTTTGCTAAATTTAGGGCCTGCTTATCTATATCTTTTCGGACGTCTATTTAACCTGGCTTTCTATATCACATGCGTATATATTGCATTTAGGATTACTCCTATTGGCCGCAATATTATTGCTGTCATTAGTTTGTTTCCTATGTGCTTGCATCTTGCGGCTTCTTATTCGTATGACTCTTTTATCATTCCTATGTCGATCCTGCTGACTGCGCTTTGTTTAAGGTCTATTAAGGCGGAAGGTCTGTTTTCTCTAAAAGAAGGTTCTCAGATTCTTTTCGTGGCTATGCTCCTCGCACCGTGCAAGGTTATCTATACATTAGTTGCATTGCTGGCTTTATTTATTCCTCAAAGGCGTTTTCGTTCTAGAAAAGAAGAACTGTTAATTAAACTTGGCTGCATGATGCTTGTCGGTATGGTTCTAGCCGGAGGCCGACTTCTGGTCTATTGTGCAAATTCTACTTCTGCGACTTCGGCTGTTAATAATCACTTGGATTTCAGGGGCGATCAGTCCGGCCATTTTTATACCGTCTCTGATGTTGTGCAAAACCCTTTGAAGTTCGTAAAGATGCTATATCTGTCTCTGGATCACTTTGGATTTGAGTATCTGCAACGTATGGTGGGGGGATCTCTTGGTTGGTTTCAGGAAGAAATAGTTTCACCTTATATTTATGTCGTGGCTCTGACCATGGTGATGGGCATGAGTGTCATATCATCTGATGATGACGGTGACGTCCTCTCTTTTTCTGCTAGCCTAGCTGGCATTGCCGTGTTCGTTATTGGTCTTGTTCTGGTCATGTTGACCCTTCTTGTGTCATGGGTGTTCAATACAGAGGGGCTCATTACGGGTGTTCAGGGTAGGTATTTTCTTCCGTATCTCCCTTGGTTGCTCATTTCTTTTAGGACAAGTAGGCTCAAGTTTGATGGAAACCTGTTTCCCTATTTGCTAATGGCCATGCTGTTCTTAAACTTCTACAATTTAACTCGGATTTTTTCAATAGCACTTACGCTCTAGTTTTATAGGGGAAATTGTGTCATTTAAAGTGAATGTAAAAACTGGATTGAGGCGTCTTAAGTGGGCGGCATGGGGTCTTGTTCATCAGGGTTTTTCCGATTTGAGAACTTCCGCTCTTGTTGCCGTAACTGACTTTGAGGTAAATGATGGTCGCCTTCATCTGCGCGGTTGGGTTGAGTCTTATTTACCCGAGGATTCAGTTTTTTCAATTTCAGTTAAAGATAAAGATGGGCTAGTTTATTCTTTTCCCGTGGAGTTTGTTGATAGCCCTGCCGCAAAAAACTATTTAGGACTTGATGAAGATCCTAAAATTGGATTTTTTTGTGTCCTCGATTACCTGTCTTCCTTGGATTTAGAAGTTTATTTGTGTGCAGAATGGTCGATGGGTTTTAAGGACACGAGGCTTGGCGTTCTTAAGGCTAATTCAAGTTCCGCTGGCACTGTTTCAGTCGTTAATCCGTATCTTGAGGGACAGATTGGTTCTGTCGAATTAGGTTCACTTTGCTATTCGGGTCAACTGCCAAACAGGATAACTGTTCCCGATAATTATCATGTGGATATCGTTGTCCCCGTGTTCAATGGCCTTGATTTGCTTAAATCGCTTGTCATCAACTTGAGTAATACAAAGATAGCTCATAGCGTTTATTTTATTGATGATTGCAGCACTGATGATGCTGTTCCCGCCTTTCTTAATGAGCTTTGCGAAAAAGATCCTAGATATCAACTTGTAAGTGCAAAAGAAAATGGCGGTTTCGTCAAGAGCGTAAACCTTGGGTTGTCGCTCACTACTGGCGATGTTGTGCTGCTTAATACCGATGTGCAGTTGCCTCCGTTGTGGCTGGAGCGTCTCGTCGCTCCTTTGTTGCTTGATGATAAGGTTGCTTCAGCGACTCCTTTCACGAATAGTGGCACCATCTGCAGTTTTCCTAGATTCCTTGAGAATAATGCGCTCGCTTTTGGATTGGATGTTGTAGAGATTGATTCGATTTTTTCGCATTTCCAACCTATATATAACGAGGTGCCCACCGGTGTAGGCTTTTGTATGGCATGCAGTCGAAATGCCCTTAATGCTGTTGGATTCTTAGATTCGGATACGTATGGAAGGGGCTTTGGAGAGGAAAATGACTGGTGTCAGTCTGCGATAAAGGCTGGCTTTAAAAATGTAATGGTTGAGAATTTGTTTGTCTTCCATAATCATGGAGCAACATTTCAAAGCGATGAGAAGAAGGCTTTGATCGAAGATCATCTCAAAAAACTGAATCAAAGGTTCCCTAACTACAATGTTGATGTCGCGAGATATTGTGAAGTGAATCCTCTTAAGGAACTCCGTTCGTTTGCTTACGCACAGGCTTTCTTGAAAAACATTTCGGGTTTTAAGACTGTTTATTTGACTCATGATTTAGGGGGAGGGGCGTCTGCCTATTTAAAGCGTAGAATTGCGGCTGACCTTGCTGCCAATAAATGCGCTGTAACAATTGAGTATTCTGTGTTTGAACGTATTTTTCACGTTGCGATTCAAAGTGGCGATAAACAAATTCAATTTGTTTCTTCGACTTTGTCTGACGCGCTCGATGTGGTCTGTTCTTCTGCTGATAAAATTGTTGTAAACGAGCTCGCGTCCTATCCTCAACTCGGGTGTGCACTTGAAGTTATTGCTGAACGAGTTGAATCATACCGCTGTGTTCTTGAAGTTCTAATCCATGACTATCTCATGATTTGTCCGAGCATTAATCTTATTAATAGTAGTAAACGGTATTGTGGTTTACCCGGCATTTATTGCGATTGCTCCAAGTGCTATCGAAAAGAAAAATACTATGATGTCTATGAAGACTCAATTGTTGCCTATCGAGCTAAGTGGCGCCGCTTGCTTCTAGATGCAGAAGAAGTAGTCGTTTTCTCGGAATCTTCTAGTCGTTACTTAGAAAGTGCATTCGGTGATATTGGAAATGTTGTCCTTACACCCCATGAAGTGCCGTCATTAATTTCAAATAAACCAGCCAAGAAGGCGCCTGGCGACCCTATCGTAATTGGGTTGATTGGCAGGCTTACCGAACATAAGGGTTCCCATATTATTAAAGAATTGCTTAATGAGATTGAATCGCGTGACCTCAATGTTTCAATTTCTCTGATTGGTAAGACCGATGATGATTTTGATATAAAGTCAGATCATTTCATTGAGTTTGGAGAATATCGACTCGAGGAATTGCCAAAATTAGCAGTTGAGAGTGGGGCTGATATTTTCTTCTTCCCAAGCGTTTGGCCAGAGACATTCTCCTATGTTTGTTCTGAAATTATATCCATGGGTTATCCGCTTGTGACTTTTGATTTGGGCGCTCAGCAAGAAAAGGCATCTGGTTATGAAAAGGGGCTGGTGCTTTCTCTTGGATTGTCCCCTTCGAATCTCTGTGACGCACTAGTGTCTTTTGCAAAAGACTGTCGGGCTTTAATACAGTAATTGAGGTGCAATGGATTTTTCAATTAGTGAAACAGCCAAAATAAGAATGATTGATACTCTTATAAGTTTATTTCGAGGCGACTCGAAAGACAGCGCTTTGGTTTATATTTCCCCCGATTTAGGGGGCTCGGATTTCATCAGAGTTGTGAGTCCTTTTATTAAAAACCCGCTACTATCGGCTGTTTCAGTCTATTGTATTAAGGATTTATTCATTGACGGTGCTTTGAACAATAGACGAATTTGTAGCGCTTTTTATCGTTCTCATAATGTCACTTTCTTGGTTTCTAGAAATAAAATATCAATATCAAATGTCCATGAATTACGGCGTTTGCAAAAGAAATATTCTTGTTCAGTCATTGTCGATCTCGACGACGATTTGTTTTCGATGGACAGTACACATCCTCAATATGAGGAGTACCTACCTGAATTAGACAAGTTGAAGGAACTGCTCGGCTTTGCTAATTTACTTGTGGCCTCTACTCCTGAGGTTGTTCAAGGTGTTGAACGTGTCGGAGTGAATATTAAATCCATTGTTATACCCAACTGTCTAGATGATAGGATTTGGGTGTGGGGGAAGCGACTTTCTCAGTCTGATGATGGACCTCTTAGGGTTTTGTATTCGGGAACCGAAACTCACGATGCCGATCTTAAAATGCTGGCCGATTATATGCCTTCTATTGTAAATAGCGTATATGAAGCAACTGGTAGAGATCTTGAGGTTCATGTTGTTGGAGGTACTTTGCTTGATTTGCCTGGACTAATCATCCACAGAGTTCCTCCTGAGTTGAGGAGATATGACCTTTATGTTGAATGGCTTTGCAATTTAGGAACGTTCGATTTTGCGGTAGCTCCACTTTGTCTCGACAATAAAATGAATCACGCAAAATCAAACTTAAAATTTCTCGAATATTCTGCATTAGGGTTACCTTGTATCTATACAAATATTGAACCTTATCGCAGAACCGTTATCCATGGTCTTGATGGGTACTTGGTTGATTTGAACTCCAAAGAAGGTTGGATTGAATCATTTTGCAGTCTGAGTTCCGATAGATGTCTTAGAGTGAAAATGGGGATGGCTGCCGAGAAAAAGCTTAAGAGTTATTATCTTCTTTCAGATCATTTCGAAGATTGGGCTTCGTTAATTAATTGAGCTCCTTACATTTGGTGCTCTTAATTAAATCACATCTAAGTTCAAGCGTATTTAGTCTCGTGTAGCTCTTAGAGCGCTGCGCGGGACTTGTTTCTTACATGGGCCTACTCCATGTTTTTAGCAACCGTTATCTACCGCGCTACAATGGTTAAAGAACTTAACTTTCTACGTAGACACTAGGGAGAGATTTGTTATGAAAGGCATCATCCTCGCCGGCGGTTCCGGCACGCGCCTGTACCCGCTCACGCTCGTGACCTCCAAACAGCTGCTGCCGGTCTACGACAAGCCCATGATCTACTACCCGCTCAGCACCCTCATGCTGGCGGGCATCCGGGACATCCTGGTCATCTCCACGCCGACGGACCTCCCCAACTTCGAGCGCCTGCTCGGGGACGGCTCGCGCTACGGCGTGAACCTCTCCTACGCCGAGCAGCCCTCGCCGGACGGCCTGGCGCAGGCGTTCACCATCGGCGAGGAGTTCATCGACGGCGAGCCGTGCGCCCTGGTGCTCGGCGACAACATCTTCTACGGCAACGGCCTGTCCCGCCACCTGACTCGCGCCGTGCAGAACGCAGAGTCCGGCAGGGCCACGGTCTTCGGCTACCACGTGGACGACCCCGAGCGCTTCGGCGTCGTGGAGTTCGACCGCGAGGGCCGCGCCGTCTCCATCGAGGAGAAGCCCGAGCGCCCCAAGAGCTCCTACGCCGTCACCGGCCTGTACTTCTACCCGGGCGACGTGGCCGCCAAGGCGCATAGGGTGGAGCCCTCCGCGCGCGGCGAGCTCGAGATCACCACGCTCAACCAGATGTACCTGGAGGAGGGGACGCTGTCCGTGGTCACCCTCGGCCGCGGCTACGCGTGGCTCGACACAGGCACCATGGAGAGCCTGCACGAGGCCGCGGAGTTCGTCCGCGCCGTGGAGCACTCCCAGGACCTGCCGGTGTCCGTGCCCGAGGAGATCGCCTGGGAGAACGGCTGGATCACGACCGCCGGGCTCGAGGAGGCCGCGAAGGCCTACGGCAAGTCGGTCTACGGGCAGCACCTGAAGAAGGTCGCCGCCGGCGAGATCGTCAACAGCCCGCGCGAGTACTAATTGCCTGGTGAAAGGGGATGAGTGATGACCGATATTCTGGAGCGCGATGGCCTCTCCGTCGAGCTGCTCTCATCCCTTTCTTATAAAAGCGAGCTGGGGATATCGCTTAAGAAGAACCTGCATTATTTTGATCGTGACCTTCTGCTTGCTGAGCTCTTTAAAGCTAATGAGTGGTATCAAGGCCAATCGGCATTGGTTGACTTGCCTATAGACAGTCGAATTAAATCTCTTCAGTCTATCAAGCTTAAGCTGGACCGTTATTGGCCCGATCATCAAGTGCGTAAGGTCTTTAATGACTTGCTCGGCTTTCGATCCATTGTTGATTCTTATGAATCCGTTCTTGCGTTAAGCGGTTCTGATTTTAAAGTTGTTAATCTATCTGCTGGAAAAGCCATAGACGACGGTTATCGTGGCGTTCATCTCTATTATGTGCGTGAAGCTCGCTGTTATCCGATAGAGCTTCAGTACAATACCTTCTTTGATAGGCAGTTAAATAACTGGCTTCACAAGTATTTGTATAAGAAGACCGTTGATTCGTCGATCGGTGCCTTCTTGCGAATGCGTTACGAGGCCGGTTTGATTCATGATGAAGCTGAGTTTAGAGGGGAGTTGGCTGATGCGCTATCTGGTTGCTAAGTGGTTTTCTAAGCAAGGTTCGCTGGTGATGGCCGTTAAGCCAGGCAAGGAGCTTATTGAGATGATGCGAAGGGTGCAGGGTCGTTTTGGTACCTCTGACCTTCAGCTCGTTACCATCAGTCGTCCTTCCGCATATGGCGAGTACGAACCGTTTGAGTTTGTTCATTCCGAAGAGCAGCTTGTGGCGCGCCTTGAGCAGCAAGCTGCGTAAATAAGGAGAATAATGTCTGAGACCTTCGAACCGAAGAACATCATCGTCACGGGCGGCTGCGGCTTCATCGGCAGCAACTTCGTGCACTACGTGGTCAACAACCACTCGGACGTCCACGTGACCGTCCTGGACAAGCTGACCTACGCCGGCAACCCCGAGAACATCGCGGGCCTGCCCGAGGATAGGGTCGAGCTCGTCGTCGGCGACATCTGCGACGCAGAGCTGCTGGACCGCATCGTCCCGGGCCACGACGCGATCGTGCACTACGCCGCCGAGAGCCACAACGACAACTCCATCGCCGACCCGGAGCCGTTCCTCCGCACCAACGTGGAGGGCACCTTCCGCCTGCTGGAGGCCGTCCGCAAGCACGGCATCCGCTACCACCACGTCTCCACCGACGAGGTCTACGGCGACCTGGCGCTCGACGACCCGGCCAAGTTCACCGAGGAGACGCCGTACAAGCCGTCCTCGCCCTACTCGAGCACCAAGGCGTCCTCCGACATGCTCGTGCGCGCCTGGACCCGCACCTACGGCCTGCGCACCACGATCTCCAACTGCTCCAACAACTACGGCCCCTACCAGCACGTGGAGAAGTTCATCCCCAGGCAGATCACGAACATCATCGACGGCGTGCGCCCCAAGCTCTACGGCCGCGGCGAGAACGTCCGCGACTGGATCCACACCGAGGACCACAGCTCCGCCGTGTGGGACATCCTCACCAAGGGACAGATGGGGGAGACCTACCTCATCGGCGCAAATGGCGAGAAGAACAACATCACCGTCCTGCGCATGATCCTCGAGGCGATGGGAAGGGACCCCGAGGACTTCGACTGGGTCGCCGACCGCCCCGGCCACGACCGCCGCTACGCCATCGACTCCACCAAGCTGCAGCGCGAGCTGGGCTGGAGGCCGGCCCACACCGACTTCGCCGAGGGGCTCAGGGCCACCATCGACTGGTACGTGGCCAACGAGCCCTGGTGGCGCCCGGCCAAGGAGGCCACCGAGGCACGCTACCGCGCGCAGGGGCAGTAGGCCGCCCGCACGGCATCCCGCACCGCGGGGCGCCCGCGCGGGGCCGCAGGGCATGGGGATGATCCTGCG
>ERZ1034897.99-NODE-99-length-48536-cov-17.333863_pt1 | contig 48536 bp, 38 predicted proteins | sample MGYA00520629_ERZ1034897 | MGnify/ENA primary metagenome ERZ1034897 (study PRJEB33766, sample SAMN09781789) | gut metagenome | biome: gut microbiome | host: Homo sapiens | place: Madagascar | study: EMG produced TPA metagenomics assembly of the PRJNA485056 data set...
TCTTTTTTCTTTTTACTGGTTGAATCATTTGAACATCTTCAATGTATTCTTCGTTTCTACGCTTATTGTGCATTATTATCCTCTTGAACTAGTTTTCCAATCAGAACATATCTACCATCACTTCTATCATAATTACATGTGCTTAACATAATCATACGATCCGATGCTTCAATAGACTGTTCAGATGTAAATGTAGATGAACTCACAAAGCGATTTACATAGGACATAAAATCATTATCATCGCTAAAAGACGTACGAACATAATCATCTTGTCCATCTGTCACAATACCAGCAACTGGGTAAACATCGTACGTCGCTGCTTCTGTATAGATATGAATTACTTTATGACCACCATAATACGAAGCATCTTTGTACTTCTCAATAGAAGCAAACATTGTCCCATTCTTCATATTATGCGCATATAGAATTGTATTCTTATCGCTGAAATCTCTATTGTTATTCACATCCATGAATACACAGCCTGAATTATTATATGTTCCATCAAATAAATGTCTTAAATAATATTCATTATCTGTGCCTTGTACAAATGGATAATCAACTGTACTATCATCCAGTCTGATCCATCCAACAAAATCACCATTGATTTCTTTCAATTTTTCCCAATCAAATTCCGGTGCAGTAACTGCATTGCCGCTCTCATCTGTACTTGGCTTTTCAATCACAACTGATGGTGTCAGTTTTTCATACGTTTCTTTGCTTTCTTGATATTCATGTAATTCTTTATAAAGATTCCATCCTGAAAAACCAGCTATGATTAAGCAAACTACTATTACAATGTCTGATAAGATTCTTCCAAATTTTGTTAATTTTCTTTTTTTCTTTGCCATAGACATTATTTTAAATGTAATCCAGCTATGATTCAAGGAAGCTTAAGGAAATCATAATAACTCCCTAAACAAACCATAACCTATTTCACATTACTTTCTCTTTCAATATAGATTGGTCTTTTCTTTGTTTCTAAGTACGTTTTAGAAAGATATTGTCCCAATATTCCAATACACAATAACTGAATTCCACCAATGAGCATAATAATACACACTAATGAAGGCCACCCACTCGTAGGATCACCAAAAATCAAAGTTCGAACTACAATGAAGACAATCATCAATAGCGCAATCAATGAAAACAATACGCCGAAAATAGAAGCAATCTGTAAAGGCTTAACACTAAACGCAGTCATTCCTTCAATAGAATACTTAAACAACTCCCAGAATGACCATTTTGTATTCCCCGCAACTCTTTCCACATTCTCATAGGCAATCCATTTTGTACGAAACCCAATCCATCCAAAAATACCTTTCGAGAAACGATTATATTCACACATAGAAAGAATGGCATCAACCATCTGACGCGTCATCATGCGATAATCTCTAGCACCATCTACAATCTTAGAATCTGAAATATGATTCATGATTTTATAAAACAATTTTGCAAAGAAAGAACGAATCAACGGTTCACCTTTTCGATTCACTCTACGCGTCGCTACACTGTCATAACCTTCATGTACGATTGCTTCATACATTTCTGGTAAAAGAGAAGGCGGATCCTGTAAATCCGCATCCATAATGACAACAAAATTACCTTTACAACGCTTTAAGCCAGCATAAATCGCTGCTTCTTTACCGAAATTTCTTGAAAAAGATATATATTTAATTCTTTCATCCATTTCAGAATATTTTTTTATTACAGATAATGTATTGTCATTGGACCCATCATCAATGAAAAGATATTCAAAAGAAACATCTTTCATCTTTTCAGATACTTTTTTTATCTCCTCATAGAAAAAAGGAAGAGCCTGCTCTTCATTAAAACACGGAACGATAACGCTCAATATTTTCATACAAAACTCCTCCTGGTTTTCTTATTTCTTTTCTTCTTGTTTTTGATTCAGTTTATTAACCATATACATCATTGTTTCACCATGATTGTTTTCAAGCTCTGATGTATTGTTTGTCTTTAATGGTTCTGTCTTTGTTCTTTCTTCTAATTCACGTTCTGTATATCCATAATCATCAAAGTCAAAATCCGCTTTCTTTTCAGGTGCATAAATACTCTGAAGATACCATTTCAACATTTTTTTCTCATTCAATGTTTCTCCAACATGGAACATCATTTTTCCAATCCATTTCATTTTCTTACCAAATGGAACATGTTCTGTGGAATGAGAACCTGTATGCTTTCTATATTTCATTAATGGTTCTGTCAAAAACTTAATATGTCCTGCTCTTTCCGCTAAAATACCAATCCATTGATCATGCATTGCCACTGTTTTAGGCATTGGTGTAATAAAAGGAACCAAATCCTTCTTAAATGCCATACAACTGCCTTGATATCCATTGATAAACAAATTCTTCCAGAAGCCAAGTTTTACATTTCGATCAGAAAACAAGTCTTTTCCTAAAGGATTCAAGTTATCATCCACATATTCACAATTATGCATCACAGTCAGAATTGTTTTATCTGAATTGAAAGCATCCATTACTTTCTTTACTTTATCATCAGCCCAGACATCATCTTGATCAGACAAGAAAATATAAGCATTTGTACAATGTGTAATCGCATTTTCAAAGTTTGAGATAACACCTTTTTCTTCCCAATGATAGACTTTAATGATTTCATATTTATACACATACTCTTCAAGGATTTTTAGTGTATCATCTGTAGAATCATTGTAAGAAATAATCAACTCATCCATTTCATCTAACTGTTTCAAAATAGAATCCAGTTGTTCCCTCAAATATTTTCCACCATTATATACAGCCATCGCTACAGATATATTCATATCTTAGTCCTCCAATTCTTTTATGTTCTGATCTAATTGTTGATCAATACAGTGTCTATCAAAATATGCAAGAAATGTCTTTTTCACATTTTCTTTCATCATAAAATATTCTTCTTCAGATAAAGAAATAATATTTTGAATCAATGCATCATTTACATTCAATCCAATCTTTTCTTTTTCAACAAGTGATAAAGAATCCCCTTTGATATTATTAATCATCGGCAATCCACAAGAAAGATAATCCAATGATTTCATTGTTAAACCAACATACACACTATCTTTCATGATATTGAATCCAAAATGACAATGTCTATAAATGTTTCTTTTCTTTTCTTCATCATAAACCAGACCATGATATGTATATGGGATGTGATGAATATCTAACTGTTGAAGAAATGCATCTTTATTTTCTCCATCACCAATAATATCCAAGTGAACCTTTTTCAGACGCATTATATCTTTTAAAATTGATACTATTTTATCAATATCAATAATGTGATTAATAGAACCACAATATAAGAAATTGATCTGCTCATTGAAGCTATCATATGAATCAATCATATGATTATCCTGTGATAAATAAATTGTTGTCTGTTTCTTTGCATCAACAAATTGTTTTAATGTGTCTCTAAATAGATTACATTCAAAAGAAACAAGATCACAATCATTTAAATATCGATTTCTAAGTTTAGCCCACTGATTGAAAATACAAGCTCCAAACTTTTTGATTTTATCAGATACGGGCAAGCTCTCCGGCCACATATCTAACACATCAAACCAGATTTTAACATTTTCATGCTTTCTTTTATACAAAGCAAATTGCTTCACCATACTATTTGGTGGAACCATGACATAAATCAGTGATACATCTGTATGTTTTTCAGTCACTTCCACGCATGCTTTCGCAAATTTCATATGCGAAGCAATTCTTGCATAAGAAAGATTCTTTTGATAATCACTGACATGAATGTAATGTACATCTTCTCTTTTCTTTGTATAGTATTGTTTTTTGACATGATCAAAATCTGCAAAATAAACCATGGTTTCATACCCATTTCTTTCTAATGCAGACTTTATGTATTGAATACGAATGTTATAGTCATCGTATGTGTCAAATATCAATGCTTTTTTCATATCACTGCTTTCAATGTATTTGCCATTGTTTTAATTTCATTTAAGAAACTGAAATTCTCAATCGATGCAAGATTATATTTCATCTTGTCCGGAAGTACTTCATGAATGTAAGCATCATCTGGATCCTCTGCTTTTGATAAGATTTCATCTTCATCCTTGTATTGAATGGATGCAACGGAAGTAATTCCTGCAGGCAATAGAAGTGTTGCGTACATTTCATCACTATATGCATTTACATACTTCACAACTTCTGGTCGAGTACCAACAAATGTCATATCTCCAGCTAAAACATTCAACAATTGAGGAATTTCATCTAAACGACAATGTCTGATTTTTTCTCCAACTTTTGTGATTCTAGAATCATTTCCAACTGTTACTAATGACCCCTTCTTTTCCGCATTTTCACACATCGTTCTAAATTTAAAAATGCGAAACTGTTTTCCATATGTGGTCACACGTACCTGTCTAAAGAAAACTGGTCCTTTTGAATCCAGCTTGATCCAGATAGAAACAACTAAAAATACAGGAGAAAGAATCATTAAAAGAAGCAGGGACATCACAATATCAAAGATTCTCTTCATTATCAAAGAACCTGTTCTTTTCTTTAATAATTCATAATAAGGTTTCACCTTATCATTTCTCATATATTCAGGTAATTTGTCCCAGCTTCTCAATATCATAATAATTTCATTTCTTCTAATGTACTTCTTAATGTTTGAATCACAATTTCCACATCTTCATCACTCAATAATGTATGCAATGGTAATGTAATTTCATTGTGATATAAGTGATATGCATTTGGAAAATCATTGATATCCCAGCCAAATGCTTTATATCCACTCATCATTGGCAATGGTTTATAGTGGACATTTGTAGCCACACCATTCTCTGCCATCTTTGTAATAATTTCATTTCTTTGTTCCACAGAAATACCAGGAATACGAATCATATATAAATGTGCACTGGAATGATACACATCACTGACATGTTGAATATGTTCAATATGCATTGCGTCCATTGCTTCATCATACTTCTTCACAATTTCATATCTTCTTTGAATCAAAGAAGGATATCTTTTTAATTGTACTAGACCAATCGCAGCCATGATATCTGTCATATTGCATTTATACCAAGGTCCGACAATATCATATTCCCACGCACCAGCTTTTGTTTTTGCCAACGCATCTTTGCTTTGTCCATGTAAAGAATACAACTGATATAAATGATAGAGTTCCCCATCATCAATACCATCAATATGTTTCCATGTAGCACATCCACCTTCTGCAGTTGTCAAATTCTTAACCGCATGAAAAGAAAAGGAAGTAAAATCCGCAAGATTACCTACAGTTACACCATTTCTGCTTGCACCTAAAGCATGGGCACCATCTGCCACTACAATCACTCTGCCAATTGCTTTTTGAATATCATTCGTTGGATGAAATAAAGCCTTCTTTTTTTCTACAATCTTGTAAATTGTATCATAATCACAAGGCACGCCACCCAAATCTACTGGTACAATTGCCTTTGTTTTTTCTGTAATTGCATTTTCTAATGCACGATAATCCATTTCAACACTGTCAATTTGAGAATCCACAAATTTTACTGTCGCACCACAATGAATTGCCGCAGAAGCACTAGCAGTATATGTATAGGCAGGAACGATAACTTCATCTCCCTCACCAATACCAAGAATTCTAAAATTCAATTCTTCCGCTGCTGTTGCACTATTTAAGCATACACAGTTATCAACTTTCAAATATTCACATAAATTCTTTTCGAATTGCTTTGTTCGTGGTCCTGTTGTGATCCATCCGCTTCTTAATGCATCACTCACTTCTTTAATTTCTTCTTCTGTAATATCAGGAGGAGAAAATGGAATAGGTTTACTCATGTTCATCACCTTCTTTAGGTAATATTATAACATCAGTCCCTATTCCATCAAAATTTACAATTCATTTTATATTGTAGAAAAAAATCTTTCTTCCAGCATCAAACATAAACAATGATATACAGGCAAATGCAATTCCTGGATCATATATGTTTCAGTCTGTGGTACCTGAATGCAGATATCTGCTCTGTCTGACAGTTTACTGTCTTTCTGACCAGTCAGCCCAATCACTCTCATGCCTTTTGCATGTGCAGTCACTGCAGCATACAGAATATTCTTGCTATTTCCACTTGTAGAAATTCCTAAGAATACGTCCCCTCTTTTACCATAGCCGTTTACCTGCTGGGCAAAGCACAGCAGTGGCTCACAGTCATTCATATATGCAGTTGATAATGCAGGATGTCCATCCAATGCTATTGCAGGCAGTGCTCCTTGAAGACTGTCTGCTAATACAGAACCTAATTCTTCGTCCTCTTCCTGCAGTCTCTTTCTGAAGGAATCATCTGGCTTTCTTTGCTGCACAAATCCCTTCATCAATTCACCAACAATATGTTCTGAATCCGCTGCTGATCCGCCATTACCAGCCACCAGCAGCTTGTTTCCATGTGCATATGCATCTTCCAAAAGATAATATGCATTTAGAATATCTTCTCTGCATGGTTTTAATCCTGGATATCTTTCAATCAGGAAATCCAAATGCCTATTTATCTTTTCATCCAGTTTATCCATATCTGTTTTTTCAACAATCTGATTAACAAAAGATAACAATGAATCTACTGTAACGTCCTGTCCAAAGTCATCATCGCCAATAAGGGCTGTTCTACATCCAGCATTCTTTCCAGCCAGAACATCGTTCTTTCCATCACCAATCATCCAGGAATGTTCTAGATCAATATTCAAATCATTTGCAGCCTGTAATAGAAGGCCTGGCTTAGGTTTTCTACATTCACAATCTATCTTTAATTCTTTCACTTCACCTTCAAATCCACTGTCAGGGTGATGCGGACAGAAGTAAATACCATCTAGATATGCACCGTCTTTTCCAAGCAGTGTTTCCATCTTGTTATGAATTTCCTGCAGTCCTGCATAGGTTACTTCACCTCTTGCAATAACAGGCTGATTTGTAACAACAACCGCAAGATAACCAGAACGATTGATCTTCCTGATTGCTTCAGATACACCTTCTAACAGTTCAAACTGTTCTTCCTTTCTTAGAAAGCCAACATATTTATTGATTGTTCCATCTCGATCAAGAAAGATTGCCTTCTGTCTGTTCTTCAGATTTCTAGCTTCAACAATACCATTTTCAAAATCCTTGCATACTACTTCATATCTATCAGGAGTACCCATGTCTTTTACATACTCTGGACTGTCATAGCAGTACATCTTTCCTGTTCCACACAAAGGTTTCAGTACCTGTCTGTCTAGATCCACCTTCGCAGTCGTCACTTCCATATTCAATGCTTCAGGATTTATGACGTGCAGTCCTGCATTTACTCTATTCTGATAGAATGCAGGTCTTTTATCTTCTTTGGAAAGCCATTGATCAACCTGCCTGTCCTGATTTGCGATGATCAGTCCACTGTCATATGGATGATTATTTGGATGTGTAAATAAAGTTACAAGTCCATTATGTGACTTATGGAATTCAACAAATCGATTAAAATCAACATTGAACATTGCATCTGCATTCAACAGAAGAAAATCTTCTGTGAGTTTATCTTTCATCTGAAACAGCGCACCGGCATTGCCTAATGGTTCTTTTTCAACAAAGTAGTCAATATGCACCCCATATTTTCTGCCATTACCAAAATGATGGATAATCTTTCCTGCTTTATATCCAACAGTCAGTATAATATCTTTAAATCCCTGTTCTCTCAGAGAACAGATTTCTCTTTCAAGCACAGGTATTCCACATACTGGAATCATAGGCTTTGGAATATCTGGAAACAATTCAGAAATTCGAGTTCCACGCCCTCCAGCCATAATAACAACTTTCATACTACTTATCCTCCAGAGGTACATATGTTTCCGGCGTATAATGAATTACTCTTGTTCCACCATCTTCAAATCTGAATGGAATATACATTAATTCCTTCATTGCTTCTTTGACAGCTTCCTGATATTCAGGCTGAACATAGAACACAAGGAATCCACCTCCACCAGCGCCAAGAAGTTTTCCACCCAATGCACCAGCCTGCATACCTTTCTCATACAATGCATCAATACTGTTTGTAGAAACTGCAGAGCCTGTCTGTTTTTTCAGCTTCCATGTATGATCCAGAAGTCTTCCAAAATCATCCAGATTAGTATTCTTATCTGTCAGAATCTGCTCTGCCTTATCAACAAGTGACAGCATTTCAAGATATCTCTTTTCTTTTGCTTCCTGTGTTTCCTTTGTTCCAGCATTTGCTTTCTGTACATCAGAAGAAAATCTGGTAAATCCAGTAAAGAACATCATGAGGTTGTCATTCAGATTTTTCTTTCTTTCTGGAGAAATAATCACAGGCAGAACATCATATGTACCATCTGTATTGAAATTGATTCTGTTAAAACCACCAAAAGAAGCAGCAATCTGATCTTGCCATCCACCAGCTTCTTCACACAGAACTCTTTCAAGATAAATTGCTTCATCAGCCAGTTTTTTCTTATCCGCATACTTTCCCTTCAATGCATAGAAAGCATTCAGCATACCTACCGCAAATGAAGAACTTGTACCTAGTCCACTTCTAGCTGGAAGATCAGCTTCATATGTCAGTCTGATTTCATGCATATCCAGCATCTTCATAGCGTTACGAATCGCTGGATGTTCAATATCTTCTATACTAGTAACTCTTTCAGTTCTGGAATACGAAAGTTCTGTACTGTAATCAAAAAATCTAGGAAGATGTCTTACATTCACATAGCAATACTTATCAAATGTTGTGGATAATACTGCACCTCCATGTTTTATAAAGAAACTTTCCATGTCTGTTCCCCCACCAAAGAAAGACATTCTAAATGGTGTTTGTGTAATGATCATATAATCCTCCTTGATTGTTTATATCCATCTATTGATATAATTCTTTAAATATGATTTCCGTCTTTTCCCATGTGAATTTATCTTTAACAAATGCGATTCCTTTTTCACTAGAGTGATTCAACAAATTTTGATTCGTCAACAATTCTTTTATTTTATCAGCAATTTCTTCATCGCTTTCTGCTAAATGTAAAACCTGTCCTTCTTCATCAATACCTTCTGCACCAATTGCTGTTGTAACAACTGGAAGTCCAAGACCAAATGCTAATAATACTTTTAATTTAATCCCCGCTCCATACGTAAGTGGAAATACAGCAATTTGGTTTTTTCTAATTTCTTCATTGATATCATCCACAAATCCTGTAATATGGATATTTTCAGATTCTTTATCTAGTAATTCTTGTTTTGGGTATGCTCCAATGATATTTAATTTCCAATCTTTTTGATTTAGATCTTCAAATATTTTGATTAGGCGCATTGCAGCTACGTGATTTTCGTTTCTTCCCATTTGTCCTACAAAACAGATGCTGTTAGATATTTTCTTTGTTTCTTTTTCTTCTGAAAAATCAATACCATAATAAGGATTCAATATTTCCACATCATTACATTGATAGATTTCTTTTAATAAATTACCATCTTTTTGATTAAAGGTCATAACATGATCAGCTTTTGATAAATACAATGCTTCACTTTTTTTCACCTTATTATATTCAAATGTACAATAGATATGTTTCAAACCCTTTGCTTCATCCATTTGTCTTCGGTAAGATTGAATCGTAACATCATGTTCAACTAAATTGAATTGAATATTTGGAAACATTTCTTTTATCCATATAAACTGTCCCATTGCAGTAAATTCTGCATGAATAGCATCAATATTTTTTTCTTTAACCAAGCGAATCAGCAACTCTCTATATTGTTTGCTATTTCTAATTGCAAACATATTTGGCATATTTAAGTGTAGTAAAGCATTTTTCATAAAAGAAATTGTATTTGTTTCTATATAATAATAATCTGGATGCTTTTTAATTAATTCTTTTTCATAATCATTATTTACAAATGTTAAAACAGTAACATTATTATATTTTTTTAGTGTTTCAACTTGTTTTCCCATACATACACCACCAGCATGATTTGCATGGACATCAGGTACATATGGAGATATGTGTAAAATATTCATAACATCTCCTTATTACAAGTAATATTCCATTGTTTCATTTCTTTTTTATATGCTAATACATACAATATAAATTGTAAAATCGTCGAAAGTAAATATGTATATGTTGCTCCAAGAACTCCAAACTGATCAACCAATGTTCCAGATATCGCAAGAATTGCCAAAGACACAATAACATAAATAAAGAATTGTGTTTTTGTATTACGAAATGTTGTTAAAGCTGTAGATAATACAGTTACAATTGCGATTAAAGTAGCTCCAATAATAATTAATTGTAAACTGCTTAGATATCCTGAAAGATCAACATTATATACAACATTCAAAACAGGAACACCAATTAAGGTTGCTCCAGTCAAGCAAATAATTCCAAATAACAAAATATATACTATTATTTTTTTTACCGATTGCTTAAAATCAACAATTCTATTTTCTGAGTATAATAGGCCCAATCTATTAATATATGGCTGCAAAAGATAGATAGCACATAAATTAATCAAAGTTGCCGGCATCAAAACAATCCCAAACATCGCCTGCTGTGACGAAGACACTTTTCCATCTAAGGCATATTTAGAAGCATTGGATAAATAAACATTCAAGAAAAAATAAGCAAATGCATAAAATCCTTCTCTAAATAAATTCAAAGATTTCTTTATAGAATACTCTTTAGATAAAAATTGTTTTGTTGACGGGATATCATAGAGTATTGTTACAATAAAACAAATTACATCAACAAAAATAAATGATAATAATAAATTCTGAAATAATAAATTAATCACTAATACCGCAAGTAATGATCCAATTGATTTAATCGTCAAAGATATTCCAGATTTATATAATTCATCATTCTTCTGCATTAATCCATACAAAACATCTGTTCCAGCTTCCAGACATTTCATTACAGTCAGCAACATTGTTAGCGCAAATCTGAATGGATCAAATTTTTTTATTGCACAATATCCTGCAGCAACAACAAACATCAAAGAAACTGTTATCATTCTATGAATTACATATTCAGTATCATTATATCTATTTGTTTGATCTGTAACTTGGAATGTTCTTCCTGCATAAATACCGATATTATATAAAAGGCAGACGATTGAAAAAACAAGAGTATACAACCCTGCATCTTCTGTACCATTGATTCGAGTAATAATAATCATGAAAAACATCGAATTAAATGAATTCAATGTTGTCCCAATCATATTCCAAAGAAAATTTTTTTTAAATAATTTATCTTCCATACTACTCAAAATAATCTACCTTTCCAGTAACTCCATTTTTATAATCTCTAAATGCTCTGCAAATAACTGAAAAATCATAATGATATCTAATCACTTCATATAAACTTAATGCCCATCTAAATAAATAAGCCAATGGAAAGAAAGTCCCGTATTTTTTAGCAACAATCAAATAATTTCTGACTAAATAATACTGCTGCATTTTAGAACCTGTTCCTGTAGATGCATTTACTTTATGATAAATCAACACTTTAGGGACACATAACATTTTGTAGCCACCTTCCACAATTGCACGCATACAGTATTCGGTATCTTCAGAATACAGAAAATATTCATTACTTAAATAACCATATTTTTTTATAAAATTATAAGAAATCAACATTAAGCATCCAGTAGAAAATGAAACAGGGAAAGGCTTATTATCAACATGTTCAGAAGACAACATCGTTGTATAACCCAAAGCACGCTTATAATTACCACCACAATACCAGCTTTTTTCTTTATCATAAAAATAATTGATAAAACTTGTTGTTATAGCTACATTTTCTTCTGATTCTGCAGCAGAAACAAGTTCATTCAAAAAATCAGGTAATACAACTGTATCATTATTTAGTAACAAAACATATTTTGGATCATACTTTTCTGCAGCTTTTATACCAATATTATTTCCTTCAGAGAATCCATCATTTGCTGGAGAATATACAATTTCACAATATGAGTTTAAATACGCATCGTCTTTTAATAATTGCACATCATTGGAAGCATTATCTACAATAATAATTTTATAGTTTGTATATGAGCTTTTTAAAATACTTTGTACACATTCTAGTGTATCTTTATATCCATTGTAATTTACCAGTATAATACAAACCATTTTTTCAGTATTTCCCATTTTGCTTCTCACTATCTTTATAAAAGAATTCGATCAATTTAGATACCCATTCAGGCCAAAATTTGCACAACATATTATAATCTTCAATGGAGCGTCCACTACTCTCGGCAATCACTGCTGTTGTTGTAGATTCCGCATGAATTCTATGACTCATTAATATTTTTGGTACATAAGCAAATTCTCCATTTTCTTTTGATAACTTCTCCCATGCATCCCAATCTATATTGCTTTTCATTCCACTTTCAAATATAGGTTGCTTTAAATTATCCAAACAAAAGGACACAGAAGGACAACAAATCGGATTACCAAAAGATAAACATTTTCTACGTGTGCGAATTGAACTCCAATGATTAACATTCTTTAATGGTGATAATAATATTCTTTTTATCTTTAATAATTTATTACTCTTTACTTCCAAATCATTTTTTATTTCTGAATAATCCGTAAAAATGATTAATGGATGTTTACATTTATTCGCTGCATCTATAATATTTTCGGTATATTTTTCTTTATATACATCATCTTGATGTGCTATTGTCACTAAAGATGTCGAACTTTTACTCAATGCAAAATTCCAGTCTTTTGCAATATTACTACCATTTTTAACACCATCTTCATTTATAAATACTTTAATATCATATTTTTCAACAATAGTATTTATATAATCATTAGGCGTTGATGTGCATAGAATTATATTTGAAGGAATTGTTTGCTTTTTCAAAGAAATAATACAATCTTCTAAATATTCACTTTGCTTATATGCGCATACAACAAAAGTATGTTCAATTGTCCCACACATTATTTTTTGTTCCTCTCAATTGTTATATCTTGTGTTAACTCTCTAATTTTTACCTCCAGCTCAGATATACGTATTGTCTGCTTAAAAGTTAAAAGTAATAATAACAAAATCAGAAAAAGAAACACTAAATTAACAGGTGATTCAATTCCTAATAGTTTAGACATCGCAAACGATATTTGTGGAAACAGTGCTAATAGCAATCCCAAAAAACCAATAAAAAACCAACATAAGCAATCAGCAATTAACATACGAGATTTTCTAATATTTTTTATTACCACAAAAAACGAAATGATTGCTCCAAAGAATAAAAATAATCTTAATGCTCCTGACATACGTTACTCCATTTCTGTTTTCTTTCTAAAAAACGATATTAGTAAAATACTAACACTCATTGTTAACATATACTTGATACTTCTAGATAAAGTTAGATAGCTTTCTCCCGCAATTCTCTCATCCATATGAACTTGAATTTCTTTAACTTTCGCTCCAGATTTCATTAAATAAGAAATTGTATCTGGTTCCGGTCCCATATTTAGATTTTCAGCCAGAAGTTTCAAGATTTTCTTGTTATACATCCGCATTCCACTTGTAGGATCTTTGATTGTATTGCCTGTGGTAATCTTAATCATATTTTCAATGATGTTTGATCCTAACATTCTTAAAGAAGATGGTTTTTGCTCAGAAACAAATCTGCTGCCAATAACAATATCCATTCCATTTTGAATTTCAGATACCATTTTTTCAATATACTCTGGGCGATGTTGACCGTCCCCATCAAACTGAATTGCAGCGTCATAGCCCATTTTATAAGCATATTTCATCCCCGTTTGGAATGCACCTGCCAATCCCAAGTTAATTGGTTGATCTAATAAGTTAAAATGATTTTTCTTGCATATTTCAGCAGTTTGGTCTTTGCTTCCGTCATTCACAACAACATAATCATATTGTGGATAATTATCTATTAAATTTTTTACAACTCTTTCAATATTTGCTTCCTCGTTATATGCAGGAATAACAACTAATATTTTCATTTACTACCTCTTCTGTTTTTTATCTATTATATCAAAATTGAGTGATTATTTTTTTAGCTTCATTAAAGAATAGTAGACATATTTCGTCAATACATTATATTTTAACGAAAACATCAGCAAGGATTTAAAATATTTCATTTCATTTATACAATGTGTTTTGTATTCAATTTCTTCATCCTGCAAGCCAAAATCATCTAAAAACTTTTTGAAATTCCCGTTAGGTTCAATCCAAAAAGGTCCTGTTCCATAATCTTTTGGAAATTTTGTTGTGACAGTTTCATAAACATCTATGTTTAAAACCTGATTTGGAAATAATTTATTTAACATTATTTGAGGGTGATTCATCATACATGTTCTATTTAGAATAAACAATTTCGTATTTTTTCCAGAAAAAACTATATTATGCATAATTGTTCCACTCATTGAGCAGACAATATCACTTGTTTGAAAATAAAATACTTGTTCGATTAAAGACAATTCTTCTGGATATAAGATTTTAAACCCATTTTTTTCAAAAACAGATTCAAATTCTTTTTCTCCAATTTCTTTATTTTTTGATGTCTCTAAATGTGTTCTAGAAAAATATACATTTTTAAACGGATGTAAATTTTGAATATCAGAAGAATTCATAACTTTTGAAATCACATATTCAAATATCAATTTGTATTTTTCACTATATGTTTTAGAAAAACTCATAGTATATGAAGGTATCCATATTTCTTTAGCTCTAATAACATGTGAAACAGGAACCATTCTCTCATATAGCCCCGCCAATTCTAAGAATTGTTTATAATTTCCAGATATTTCTGCATTTTGAAATCCCCATGCATTATAATAAATTTTCAAATGATCTGTAGTATAGTTTTTATCAAAGAAAATCCAAAGTCGGCAAACCGCATCTATCAAAAAATGTCCCCAATGCTTTGGGATAATTGGAATATAAATAATTGTTTCATCGATTTGTTCAACCGAATTTTCATTATATTCATACTTTCCTCCAAATGCATTATATACATTAGATTCTTCAACAAATCTTCCGTTTTCATCTAAGCAACCTCCAATTCCCCATGGGAAAATTCCATTTTTTTGTGGCAGAAGAAGGCCATTACTTATTGTTTTTACATATGCAGAGTTACGATCCAAATGATTTTCATCATAAAAATCTATTGCTTTTTGGGTCCATACATTTTTATTCATATATCTTGTTTCAAAATCATCCATTTTCAAACTCCAATCTATCAAAAAATACTAATTTCTTTACATATAATACTACGAATGATACCTTCTAGTGAAGGTATGAAAAACCACAAGAAAAAGAACAGAAGCATTGAGTTACATACTTCTGTTCAAAATACTATGTTACATTTTTCCTTAAAACTTAAATGTATCCTTTAAGCCCAACCATTTCTGATCCTTATCAGAAAGATTCAAAGCAGTACCATCATCTAAATGATATCCACTTGCATCTGCACTTCCTGGATATGTGCCTTCTAAATGAGGCCATTCAATACCAATTTCTGGATCATTCCAAGCTAAGCCACCTTCATCATTGGCATGCCAGAAATCATTCACTTTATAACAGAATTCAGCTTCATCACTCAGCACTAAGAAACCATGTGCAAAACCTTCAGGAATCAAGAACTGTTTCTTGTTTTCAGCTGTCAATTCAACGCCATACCATTTTCCATATGTTTTAGAATCACTTCTAAGATCAACCGCAACATCAAATACAGAACCTCTCACTGCTCTAACAAGTTTGCACTGAGGAAAATGCTTCTGGAAATGCAAACCTCTCAATACGCCCTTCACTGACATGGACTGGTTATCCTGTACAAAATTGATATCAAATCCAGCTTCCTTCATATCATTTTCATTATATGTTTCCATGAAGTAACCTCTGTTATCTCCATGCACTGCTGGTGTAATGACACACAAGCCTTCAATTCCACCAACATTCTTTTCAACACTGATCTGTCCCATATTAAAGATTCTCCATATCTAATTCATCAATATATCTTCTTAACGCATCCTGCCATGTAGGTAATGGTGTAAAGCCATTTTCTACAAGCTTAGATTTATCCAATCTAGAATTAAATGGTCTAGCAGCCTTACTCAAACCATATTCCTCAGTTGTTACTGGAGTGACTTTTGTTGTATATCCAGCTACCTTGTAGATTTCCTTTGTGAAATCATACCAGGAAATATAGCCACCTTCATTTGTCGCATGATAGTAACCATATTTATCTGTTTCAATCATATCTACAAGCAATCTAGCCAAATCAAATGTATATGTTGGTGTGCCAATCTGATCATTGACTACTTTCACTTCATCATGGTTCTTGCCAACCTTCAACATTGTCTTGATAAAATTCTTTCCATTCTTGCCAAATACCCATGCAATACGAACAATAAAATACTTAGATAATGTATTCGCAACCGCAAGTTCACCTTCCAGTTTTGTCTGACCATATACATTCATAGGCTTATAGTCTTTACAGTCAGGCTGCCAAGGCGTTTCTCCCTGTCCATCAAAGACATAGTCTGTAGAAATATATACCATCTTAGCATCAATTGCTTTAGCAACATTGGCAATATTCTGTGTACCACCAGCATTGATTGCACGAACCTTTGCAACCTTGTCATCATCTTCAGCCATATCCACTGCAGTCCACGCAGCACAATGTACAATGACATCTGGATGAATAACCGAAATTACTTTTTCAACCGCTGCCTGATCTGTAATATCTAAAGAGACATATGGTGCTGTTGTTACCGCAGTTCCATCTGCTACACCAGCATAAGCTTCCTGAATATCAGAACCAACGCCTTCATATCCTCTTTTTGCCAGCTCATTCATGACATCATGGCCAAGCTGACCACATACGCCTGTAACAAATACTTTCATTACTCAATTACTTCTTTCTTGCCATACATTTCTTCATAGTAGTTCTGATAGTCACCAGAGATGATATCTTCCCACCATTCTTTGTTATCTAAATACCACTGAATTGTCTTCTTGATACCATCCTTAAACATTGTTTCAGGAAGCCAGCCAAGTTCTGCATGAATCTTTGCAGGATCAATGGCATATCTTTGATCGTGTCCCTTACGGTCTGTGACATGTGTAATCAAAGATTCAGGCTTGCCTAATTCATTCAAGATGATCTTAACAATATCAATGTTCTTCATTTCATTATGTCCACCAATATTGTAAACTTCACCAACTGTACCCTTACGGATAATTAAATCAATTGCTTTACAATGATCTTCAACATATAACCAGTCACGAACATTTAAACCTTCACCATAAACAGGTAATGACTTATCAGCTAACGCATTCGCAATCATTAATGGAATCAGCTTTTCAGGAAACTGATATGGACCATAGTTATTAGAGCATCTAGAAATTGTAACTGGTAAACCAAATGTTCTGTGATATGCACTGACTAATAAGTCTGCACCTGCCTTAGAAGAAGAATATGGAGAAGATGTATGTAATGGTGTTTTTTCTGTAAAGAATAGATCAGGTCTATCTAAAGGTAAATCACCATATACTTCATCTGTAGATACCTGATGGTATCTCTTTACGCCATATTTTCTAGAAGCATCCATTAATACACTTGTACCAATGATGTTTGTTTCCAGGAATACTTCTGGATTTTCAATGGATCTATCTACATGAGATTCAGCCGCAAAGTTGACTACGATATCAGGCTTTTCTTCAGCGAAGATCTTGTCAATTGCTTCTCTATCACAGATATCTGTCTTATAGAACTTGAATTGGGGATTATCCATAACATCCTTTAATGTCTTCAAGTTACCAGCATATGTTAACTTATCAACACAGATAATCTTATCTTCTGGATGTTCTTTCAATTCCAGAAATACAAAGTTACTACCAATAAATCCTGCACCACCTGTTACTAAAATATTCATTTTCTTATTTCTCCTTTTTCTGTTTATTAATTGGGCCTTGAATACTATTCTTTGCCAAGTTTCTTAAATAATCACCATATGGACTCTTTCCATATAGATCAGCAGTCGCTAATAATTGATCTTCATCAATCCACTGATTGTAGAAGGCAATTTCTTCCGGAACAGAAATACGAATGCCTTGAATGTGTTCAATACTTCTCACATAGTTTGTAGCTTCAGCCATAGATTCAATTGTTCCTGTATCAATCCATGAGAAACCTCTACCTAATACCTGAAGATCTAAGTCACCTTCTTCAAGATAAATCTTGTTTAAATCTGTGATTTCATATTCACCACGTGCACTTGGTTCCAATTCCTTGGCATATTGAATGACACGATTGTCATAGAAATATAAACCAACAACTGCATAATTGCTCTTTGGATGCACTGGCTTTTCTTCTAAAGAAATAACCTTTCCTTCTTCATCAAATTCCGCAATACCAAATCTTTCTGGGTCATTCACATATTTGCCAAACACAGTTGCACGATGATTTTCTTCTGCATTCTTCACTGCTTCTCTCAGCATACTTCCAAAATGATTACCATAGAAGATGTTATCTCCAAGAACCAGACAGGCAGTATCATCACCAACAAATTCTTCACCTAATACAAATGCCTGTGCAAGTCCATTAGGAACTTCCTGTACCTTGTATTCAAAGTGAACGCCAAATTCACTGCCATCACCTAACAGCTGTTCAAAATTAGGAAGATCATGAGGCGTAGAGATAATTAAGATATCTCTGATGCCAGCCAGCATCAATGTACTAATTGGATAGAAAATCATTGGTTTGTCATAGACTGGCAATAATTGTTTACTTGTGACACGAGTAAGTGGATAAAGTCTTGTACCAGATCCACCAGCTAGAATAATACCTTTCATCTTAGGTTTCCTCCGTTATTACAAGTATATTAAAAGATGACGTTACGTCATCTTCAAGTATTATTTGATATTTCCATAATTTCACATAATTCATTCAGAATCATGTGTATATTTTTCAACAAGTTCTCTTGATCCATTTTCATATACCGCATATACATAAATGGATTTATTTGAAAAATCTTTCTTCACATCTTTGAATGTTGCGATATATGTATTGTCATAATTCAATGTCATTGTCACTTCTTCAACTTTAGAACATTTTTCATTATCATACATCACAGCTACAACATGTTTCACATCATCAAAATGCATTGGATTATCAGCAATCACTTCCACATCGTTGCTTAACAAAGAAGTCTTCGTTGAAATGCTATCAAAAGATGGTGCCTTACTCATCTGTTGATAATATGTTGAACAAACAACCGATTGTGTTTCTTTATCCCATATAACTACATTGATTCCTTCAGCTTGTCTAGAATAATCATCATAGTCATCACCAAGCAGAATAGAAGATACTTGTTCACTGTTTGAAGAAGATGAAATCACACATGGTGTTCCATCCGATAACGTTCCACCTTCTCTTAGATAGTCATCTGATACTTTAGAATAAGATGCATTTCCATCAATCACCGCAAAAGCAGCTCTGCCATCACTCGAAGCAACATTACCTGCACCAAGTTTTCCTAATAAAATTTTTTCGTTTTCACTAAAATTCGTTACACCAATGCCCTGTGTATTCATAAGAATTGTGTATCTATTACAATCTAAAGCATTCAATTCATTCAAAAAGCTTGTTAGATCGTTTGTTGGGAACATGCGTACATTTCCATTGTATTCAAAGATTCTTTCCGTCACAGATTTCTTATCTTTATCTGTACTATGTGCATCTACACCAATATATACAGAATCCATATTACCATTCGGAACTGTAATCTGTGCTTTAAATGTTCCATCCCCTGTATAGTTCATGATATTACTTGTTTGATTGCCATCACTATCTTGTACAAACAATTCCATACTATTCAATGTTCCATTGATACCATATATATCATCACAGATAACACTCAATGTATCTTCATTCACTTCATCCACATGGAAATCCAATCCAACTGCAGATCCTCGATTACGCATGCCTTCTGCATTCGGATTTACATCCGCTAATGCACTTAAGAAATCAGATTTTTTAGAAAATTCTGTATTAATCATCTGCATGCCATCTTTTTCAAGCAGTGTTTCTTCACCTGAAAAACATTTGTACCCAAGCCAAGACGATTTCCTTCAATAGATACACCCATCGCAGCTAACGTTGTAGGAAAAGTATCCAAAGTTGTATATTGACGTTCTCCTTTAGAATGATTTTCTATTGGAACTGCATTGATATACGCTGTATACACTCTTCTTGAGTAATCAGAAGAAACAGGATCACAGAAATCACTGTCCATTGTTGGATGATCTCCAGTAATCACAATCGTTGTATTATCGTACCAATCCTGTTGTTGAATCCAGGAAATAAATTCACTTACCTGTTTATCTGAACAAGAAATCACATTTCCATATTGATTCCCATCATGCAAATCCTGGCACAGATCACAAACATAGCCATCTTCAAAGTGTGTATCCGCTGTCAACATTGTATAGTTGAATGGCTGATTCGAAGAAGCTAATTCTGTTAAATCTTCTTTTGCGTATTCAATGAGCTTTTCATCTTCAAATCCCCACCAGACATAATAGTCTTCAGGCAAATCTCCTATTTTTTTTCTGTAGTTCAGATCATGAATTGCATAATTTCCATGATCTGTAAAATACAGTTTTCTTCCACCAAACGTTGCATCCGAACCACAGGCAAATACCTGTTGATATCCTTCTTCGTCAAGGATATCTCCTAGAACTGTTGCATTTTTAAAGAATGCATCTTGTGTATCCATTTCATTTTGCGCTAATTGTGTTATCAGAGGCAATCCAGAAGTTGCCGCAAAAATTCCTCCCATCGTCCATGTTGTTCCACTTGTAGAGCTTGCTCCATTCAACACAGTATCTGCGCCAGAGAAATTTTCATTTTCTTTTGAAAGCTGTGTTAATTGGGAAATAAAATTTTCATCAAATCCACCACCATTTTCCTTGTCCGCATATGTCATTTCCATAGATTCCAGATAAAGAACAATCACATTCCTTTTTTTCTCTGGAAATGTTAATGAAACATCTTTTGGATCTACATAGTTAGATTCAATAAATGTACTGCCCTCTCCTTTATTTTCAAAATATTTGGTTACATCTAGCTTTGTATTTGTTTCAACTAAAGATAAACCAATACAGATTACAGAACAAATACTTAATGCAACTTTACCTTTATTTCTAAACTGTTTTGATGCATAGGATAAAGTTACCGCAACAATCACAAAAACAATCATACAAACAATTGTCGGAATTCCTGCCTGGTAAAAATAAGCCCAGTACATATCAGATGCCGTACCTTCTGTAGGTGCAGTCAACTGATACATTAATTCATCCATTTTCAAATTTGGCCATGTACGGAATACCCATTGCACACTAAAAAACAACAGTGCCGCAAACGTGCATACAAGAATCACAAACAATGTTGTCCAGAAACCCTTTTTCTTCTTTGCCTGCTTCAGTACTTTTTTTCCTTGTTTTAATTGATGCTTTTGTTCTTTAACATCTTTCTTGATTTGTTTTAATTCTTCCTTTTTTAACAAAAAAGAATCTACACTTTGCTTTTTAGATTCTTCTGCAGATGCAATCAGTGAATCTTTTATATTCACTTCTTCTCGATGAAGTTGTCTCTGTTTTTGAATAAAAGTTTTGATGTTATCCCACCATTGTTTAAGTTTTTTATACATGTTAAAAATTGTAGCATGTTTCTACAACACTTTTGTAATAAATATCCCCGCATTTTTTGTGATATGGAATCCATCTTTTGTTTTTTCTTCTACAAATTCTCTAAATTCACGATAATGATCTAGAAGAATATGATTCTGGTTTCCGTGACATGAAATAATATACGCAATTAGTGGCTCTGCTTCATTCACTTCAATGGAATCTTCATATTTTCTCATTTCAATTGTTTTGAAATATTTTGAAAGAATTTCCACTCCATTGTCTAAACCAAACACTTCATATAGACAATCAGAAGATAAAACAATATTCTGATCAAATTCCTGTACAAGATCCGTAATTTCTTTCATATGTCTTTGACTGTATGTACTGCATACAAATGAACCCGTATCTTTCAACACTCTTTTACACTCTTTTAATACAACATCAATATCATCAAAGTAAAACAATACGTGATTCGCAATCACAATATCAAATGTTTTTTCTTTCCAAGGTATTTTATGACAATCAAATCGTTTATACGAAAATCTAGAATCTTTCCCAATAGATTCCTTTGCATCTCTTAACATGCCTTCCGAAATATCAGATAGCGCCACATGAATATTCTGTGGTAAAACAGAAAGATTTTCTTTCCATAAAGCACCATTTCCACAGCCAATTTCTAAAACATTCATATTCTCTTTTAATTGAATCTGTTCAAGAAGCCAAGGAAACCATCCTTGTTGATTTGTAGAATAATCATGATGTAAACGAATACGCGCCGATACATTCGTTGCATCCTGATATTGCGTCTTCAATGACTGATCTGCACTTGTCATATGAATCAAATTCAACATCTGATCCATTGACTGATGCTTTTCAATGGCATCCGTTGCATCACACAACGCCTGGTGCATATCCTGTAATTCAGAGATTCTTTCCTGAACAAGTTTCTTTTGAATTTCAAGAGAGCCAAGTAAAAAATCTTCATCTGTAGATGTCATTGTCATTTCACGAATATCATCCAAAGAAAAACCAAGATACTTAAAAAGAAGGATCTGTTGAAGCTTCGCCAGATCCCCATCTGTATATAATCTAGTACCATTTTCTGTACGAAAGGAAGGTTTCAATAAATTTTTATTATCATACCAGCGAATCGTACGTAACGTCACATGTGCTTTTTTTGCAAATTGACCTGACGTATAGTATCCTTCTTTTTTCATCAGTTGCTTCCTGTTCCTACGATTAGCATATAATCATAATTCTTATCAAAATTATCATTGTAGAAAGGATCATGAACAAGCCATTTTGCATAATTTTCTTTTGCATAGTTAACTTCCGACATAAATCTTTCTACAGCCTTAGGATCTTTATCAATACCTCTAGATTTAGATTCATAGTGATACAATTCAACATCTGGAATAAAAACATTAAAGTATCCATGTTCTAATAACTTTAAACCTAAATCCACATCATTAAATTGAACTGTCAATTCTTCATTCATTCCACCAGCTTCTAAATATTTCTTTTTAGAAACCATTAAACAAGCAGCTGTACAACATGCAACATCATTTGGAATATCCAATGTATGCATATATCCTTTTTCATCATGTGCTTTCCGATAGTAGCGATGTGCAAATCCACCACCTTTTCCAGTGATAATACCACCATGTTGAATCGAGTCATCGCCATAATAAAGTTTCACACCAACACTGCCAACGTTTTCCTGTTGTGCGTAGCCAAGCATTTTTTCAAGCCAGTCTTTTGTGATCACTTCCGTATCATTATTCATTAGCACAACATATTCCCCATGACTATATTCCACAGCTTTGTTATTAATGATAGAAAAATTAAAAGGAATGGCTAATACATGTACATGAACATTGTCATGTTTTTCCTGTAGTTCTTTAAAATATGTAAATGTTTCTTCTTTTTCACTATTATTATCAATAATGATAATTTCAAAACTCCGATATGTACTCTTGTCAAAAATAGAATCAATACACTTCTTCAAATCCTCCACACCATCTTTTGTAGGAATCATAATAGATACAAGTGGTTCTTCTTTTACAGGATAAGACAGATATGCATAATCTGAATGCATCATTAACTTACATGGAATATGATATTCATCAATATAAGACTTTAGTGGGTAAACATTAAATGTATCTTCTGCTTCCCCATACACAATCTTAGAAATATGTTTCCATTCAATCTTCTGATCACTTAATTCTAATAAATATCTATAGATATCTATTTCTTTTCCATCAAACTGTTTTAATAATTCTGTTTTCACAATGACGAGATTTCCAATATAGTTAAATCCTCTTAACGTATGATAGGAAAAATCTGGTTTACATTTTGGAGATTTTCTTTCGCCATTCACATATAAGTCAGAATCAAAATAGATTGCATCACAATCACATTCACTCAAATATGCGAAAAATGGTTCATATAAATGAATTCCTTCACCAACCAGACAAGTATATGACGTATGAATTCTAGATGTATTCATTGTATCCATAGATACTGCAGCTAATCCATTAGCATTCAAATTACTCACATTTCTTCCAACAAATGTAATATCCGTATACAAACCATCTTGTTTTTTATATTCCTGTAAAGTTAACCATTTCTTATAATCTTTTTCATTAGAAGGATCAAAAAATCTCTGCCCATACTTAGAAATATTTTCACTTTCATGTCTAAACTTATGAACATACATTTTCAAAATATCTTTCGGTATCACGAAATGATACTGTACTCCCCAGATATAAAATGCTTTTTTAATCAAGCCTAATTTTGAACTATTATTTTCCATAACCAATATTTTACACGTAACAAACAATTAAAAAAAGTCTTATGAGAAATCAATCTCATAAGACCAAAGAATTCCTTACGCAGATTCTGCTGGTGTCTCCGTATTTGTATCTGGTGTTGGCGCTGGCTCAACAGGATCTGGTGTTGGCGCTGGCTCAACAGGATCTGGTGTTGGTTCTGGCGTTGGTTCTACTGTTGGTTCTGGTGTAGGTTCAGAAGACGTTGTAGGACTAGCAGAAGCAGATGGAGTTGGACTATCTGTAGGTTCTGTAGATTCACTTGGCTCTGGAACATCAGAAGGTCTACCACTATCTGTAATACGTGCCTCATTGTAATATTCTTGAGATACAGGATCTGGCGTAAATGTATCTGCCGCAGACCAACTGACAGATGTTGGAGTATCTGGAGTAGCAGTTGTACTCAAATTGCGTTTAATTGCATTTGCACAGTCTTGAATCGATCCATTAAATAATCGATAAATCCAAAGATCCATCTGAAGACTACTATTCCATAAGTTAGCTGCGTATCCATAGACTCTAGAAGATTCAAAATTGAATAATCCGGAAATATCACCTTCATTATAATAACGTTTAGCTTTCTGCAAAGCATAGTTGATAAATCCTGTCATTTGTTCAACAGTAAAGTTAGTTTTGATGTTATTACCTGCGGCATCCAAGATATCCAAGAACATTTGTGGACTCTTAGAAGTCATAATTTTATTAATAATATCTTCAATTACAGCCTGCTGATGTCTTTGTCTCGCAAAGTCTCCATCTGCATAAGCCATACGTTCTCTTACAAATCCCAATGCTTCTGCACCATTCATATGTACTAATCCACCATATGGAATAGGAATTACATTCAATTCATTCGTTGTTAAATCCCATGACTGACCATAGAAAGGCGTATCATTTTCAACGTCAACACCACCTACTGCGTCTACTACTTGTACAACAGATGCAAAATTGAATTCAATCGTATAGTCAATGTCAATACCCATTAAATTTTCAACTGTTTTCATCATGCAAGATTCACTGGAAGCATGTGCTGCATTTATTTTATCACTTGATCCATAGCAGGAGATAGGAACATAAGAGTCTCTTGCGATAGAAGTCATTGTAACTTTCATGGAAATTGGATTTACAGACATCAAGATAATAGAGTCTGCCAATCCTTCATTTTCACCTGTGACAAGTACTGTGAATGGTTCTTTTGTAATATCTTTTTTTGCACCAGCTTCACCTGTTGAAGTAACTGTTTCAGAAAAATCTAAAATAGATTGCGTATCTTTCAAATATGCAGATAAATTTTCATCTTCAGCAAACTGAGATTGATATGTAACTGGTAAAACAGCACAATCAACTGCACCTGTAATCAAGTTAGAAAGAAGATCTGTGTATCCATTCACTTCAACATATTCTACATTAACACCTTCTGAAGAAAGTTTTGTTTTCGCAATTTCAGAAGTCTGTGTACCTTTGGCAACTCCTACTCTTCTACCTTCAAGATCCTTAACATCTGTAATCGGATCACCACTTGTACCACTGTAAATAACTAAAGAAGCCGCAACCTCTTCTTCCTTCTTTTCCCCAGTAATCTTTGTGACATTCTTATTCACTCTTCCAAGTGCATAGAAGCCATAGCCTCCGCCACCAACAAAGAGTGATAAAACAATGACAGAAATTACAAACAATGCAATTTTTCTCGTACGAATCATTAAAATGACTAATAAGTCCAATAAAAGAAGAATCGCAAGTACTGCAATATTGATCATCATAAAGATATTCTGACCAATACTAGAGAACTTTGTTGTATTAAACAAAATATAAACAACAAGAATATTCGCTACAATTGTAAAAATTGTAACAATAATATTTAAAGCTGTTGGATCTTTTTTGAACTCACCCTTTTTAGGTTTCTTTGACTTTTTATTCTTTGGGGTTTGTGGAGGGATATTGTTTCCACCACCATTAGAATCATCTGTCATTGTTGGCAACTGAACAGTCTGCTCTGTTGCTTCCAATGGTGAATCAGGTTGTTCAATTTCCACTGGAACATCAGGAAATAATGGAGCAGAGCTTTTCTGAGCCTCATCTTCATTCATAAATGCTTCTAAGTCAAAAGCAGAATTACTCTTCTTTGGTGTTTCTTCTACTGGCTTATTAAAGTTAAATGCTGGGATACTTGTGCTCTTTTCCTCATCATTTACAACTTTAGGCTGTTCTGGTTCACTTCTAAAAGAAGAATTAAAATTAAACGCTGGAATGCTTGTACTATTTGATACATTTCCCAATTCTTCTGGTTCATCAGGAAAAGAAGGTGTATCTGTATGATCTAGATTTAAATTATCAAAAGGATCTCTCATTATTCAATACCTCCTATTTCCCATCTATCGTTATTATTCACTACATGGAATGTAGCGGATGTCTGAATTTCAGATGTATTCATCTTTGAATCAGAACCATATTCCCACGAAGCTTCAACGTTGACACAAGGCAAGCCTGCAGATTGTTCATCACCATTTTCATCTGTATATGTCACAGTATAATCATCGACTCTAGAAACATTATTGATTGTCACTTTCTTCACTTCAATCAAAGAACTTCTACCATCCTTTGATAGATATAAATCCATATCTTTATAGAAGTTATACAATGTATATGTTTCAAAGTCAGACTGCTTTGGACTATAAATATATTGCATACCTCCAATATCATAGTTACCATCTTTATTTGTCCATGTGTAATACTGGCAGATAAAGTTCTTTACAACTGTTTCCGCAATTGCTTCTTCACCTGTATATGTATTACCGTTTTCATCTTTTACGTCTTTTCCTTTGACAGCTTCATTCAATTCTTTGAAATATTTTTTGTTGATATCTGTTGGGTTATTTCCAATAGAATATTTCTCATTGGAATACTCGTTATCAACCTTTTCTGTTTCAACAGTATCGCCATTACCTGTATTGCTTGTTTTAATCTTATAAATATTAAAACCAAGCGCCACAACAATACCAATCGCAGTTATGCATAACAAGATTGTTAAAATACCACTGATTTTTACTTTTTTCTTTTTATTCATAGAATTAGCCATACATCCCTCCTTTTCATCTAAAAAAGTGTCCGAATTATTTTAACACAGTGGACACTTCCATAAAAGATTGTGTGTAACTTCACACAATTCACAAACACTATTCTTCCATCAATCTTTCAACCATTGCATATAATGCTTTGGCACTATTAAAGTTTTCAGGCACGATTTCAGAAGCGGGAATTGAAATATCATAATGATCATTCAATGTGGAAATAATCTGTAAGATATCAAAAGAATCAATGATATGATCATCAATTAATGTATCGCAATGTTCAAAATCAACATCTTCTTTAATATCTTCTAATAATTCTAACAATTCATCCATTTTTTCTTCCTCCGGGTATATTGAGAACATAAGATTCAACATGTCCTCTTTGTACTTCATAATCATACTTCTTTTTTCTCAGAAGTATACATGGCAGCGTACGACTTAAGAATAAATTAATACCTTCCGTAACAGAGTAGGCTCCAATATTTTCAAAAGCAATCAAATCTCCTTCTGATAATCCTTTATGATACTTACGAATCAAAATATCATTTGTTGAACAAAGAGATCCACAGATACACCAGTCTTTTTCTTCAACTTCTATATCTGTCATATGTTGTGTCACTGGTACATTCATTCCCATCATGCTTCCATAATAGTTCACATGATTGATACCACCATCCACAATACAATAATTCACACCCTTATTTTCTTTTAAATCCATTACTTTTGTGAGATATGTTCCACAATACGTTGCGAAAAATCTTCCCATTTCAATCGTAACGTCTTGTGCAAAAGAGCTCAATTCTGTATGGATTTCTTTGAGTGGTTCGTATGTATCTGTAAAATCTTCATTTTCAAATAATGAAACGTTACATCCAGGTCCATACTCTAATCTATCTAACTTCACATGATGTTCAGCTTCAATTTCTTGAAACAATGCTTTTAACATTTCTAATTCTTTGACTTTGTGTTCAATCTTTTTTCTTTGTGTTCCAACAAAGTAATGAATGCCTTTTACTTGAATATTAGAAAACAGATCTAAATGATCAATTACAGAAAACAAATCTTCCTTCGACATTCCAAATTGCGAACCCGCATTCAATCGCAACAATACAGGTACTGTAACATTTAACTTCTTTGCTTCTTCATTGATACATTTCACATGTTTCAGTGATTCGCAAGTCAATACGCCAACACCATATTGAATCGCTTCATCAATATCCCATGCTTCTTTATTTACCCCAGAATAAATAATCATGTCTCCAGGTACATGCAAAGCTTTACAAATCTGTAATTCCCCAGGAGAACACACTTCTAAATGATCTACAAGCTGAATCATTGTCGGAATCAGAAAAGGATTTGCCTTAATGGAATAACAAAGATGATATTTTCCTTCACTGATCTTTCGAATTTCTTTCACTCTTTCAATCAATGCTTCTTCATCAAAGACAAAACAAGGTGTCTGATACGTTGAAGCAATATATTTCAATTCTTCCTGATCAAGCATGTTTGATTCCTCCAAGTTTTTTTAAGGCATTGCGATCCACTTTGCCATTTTTATTCATTGGAAATGCATCTAATGCAACTGCCTTATTCGGCAACATATATCCAGGCAAAACATCTCTCAATTCACTGATCAACTGCTTTCCTTCAATATTTCCAACATAGAAAAGAAGAATTCTTTTCTTGTTCGAATCATAAATACAGATTGCACGTGTAATCGCTGTATGTTGTTCCACCTGTGCTTCAATTTCACCAAGTTCAATACGATGTCCAAGATGTTTGATCTGAAAATCCTTTCGACTTGTATAAATAAGTTTCAAATCATCTGTGTATTTTCCCAAATCTCCTGTACGATAGATTCTTTCATATGTTTTATCATTCAAAGGATTTTGAACAAAGACTTCATTTGTTTTCTTCATATCATGATAGTAGCCTAACGCAACACATGTACCAGAAACACAGATTTCTCCTTCCTTTTCTGGCACCTGAACTAATTTATCATTTTCATCCAGAAGGAATACTTTTTCATTATCAAATGCTTTTCCAATCGGAAGCACTTCATCTAATTCATATTCTCTTGTTTCAAGAATTTCATATGTACAGTTACATGTAATTTCTGTAGGTCCATATAAATTCACAAATGTTGTAAAAGGCAATGCCTTTGTCCATTTGTTCAGTTGCTTAATTGGCATCACTTCTCCAGAGAACATGACGAGTCTTACACTAACAGGTATCTTATACTGCAGACCATTCATAATAGATACAAAGCACATCGCACTCACTGCCCAGATAAGAACAGTACATCTTTGTGCACTCAAATAATCCATTAATACCGTAGGATTTGAGAAGTATTCTCTAGGAATGATGGCAACACTTGCACCTGTACATAGTCCACTATAAATATCTTTCACAGATACATCAAAATCAAATGGTGCCTGATTTCCTAAAATATCACTCTGTTGAATACCGGTTGTTTTAACAAATACTTCAATAAAATCAATCACATTCCTATGACAAACCGTAACACCCTTCGGTACACCCGTAGAACCAGATGTAAAGTTAACATACAGAGGATCCATATCCAGTGCCTGTTCTCTAATGGCATCTAGTCGTTCCTGATCCATCTTCTTTTCAAAAAGGATATCCGCAATGACTTCTACACGAATCTCTGGGAACAACTTATGTGCTTCTTCTAGATGTTCTTCATCTGTCAAAATCAATGCTGGCTGTAATACAGATATGATTTGATGCATCCTGCTTTCTGGCTGTCTTGTATCCAAGAACGAATACAGACAACCTCCATAGACGGCACCAAGCATCCCACATACCGCATCAATATTCTTTTCCATATAGAAACCAACAGCACTTCTAACATCACACATATACGAAATATATGTACCGATACATTTTGCTTTCTGTTCCAATTCACCAAAAGATATTTCATCTTTAGGATCTATAAATGCAATTTTCTTTTTTTCTTGTTCAGTTTTATTTTCCAGCCATTCTAATACATTTTTCATAAATTAAAATCCCGCATACATCATCGCAACTTCATCATATCCAGGACCATATGCCCCAAATAAGATGACCGCAAAAATCAAAGCATAAAGCACACCCCATCGTACTGCAGATGGGCATTGATCCAGTAAACCATGAATCGATATATTCTTTTCTTTCAATACAGATACAACGATCACAACACCAAAAGAAACAATAACAGAAATCCATTCTCGATTTGTTAAGCCAAGAGTTGGGAATACTTGTATCATTTCATTGATATTAAAGTTTGTAAACATACTTACAAGCATTGTCCATCCATCAGTAAATGTAGGAGCTCTAAAGAACATTTCACCAATAATCACAATGATAAATAACTTAATAAAGCGAAATGTTCGAATCCCCCAGCCATTCACATCCAAATGATGTTCCATACACCATTTTTCAAACGGCTTTTCCAAAAATAATTCAAGTACCATGAGAACAAAGTAATACATCCCATACAGAACATATGTCCAATACGGTCCATGCCAGAATCCATTACAGATCCATACACAAAACAAAGCAATCAATGGTCCAACATATCTAGCAACCATATTTCCAAGATGATTCTTACACCATTTTGTTAATTTTTGAATTGGTTTACTTAAAGATACTGGATAAAATACATAGTCTCTCAAAAAAGCACCTAAAGTAATATGCCATCTTCTCCAGAAATCACCAGCATTCTTCGCAAAAAATGGCTGTCTAAAGTTTTCTGCAATCGTAATACCAAAGATTTTTCCAACACCTAATGCAATATCAATGGTACCTTTAAAATCCATATACAATTGAATCGTACATAATACTGCAGCCAGCAAACTCAATGCACCACTTGTCTTGTAGTTTGCAAACAATGTATTCACAACACCACTCAAATGATCTGCAATAATCATCTTTTGAAATAATCCCCATACAATTCTTTCAACACCAAATGTGAAATTCTCTGGCGTAATTGGATTGCCTGATTTCAATTGGTCAATCATGTCAGAAAATCTAGTAATTGGACCTTCCATAATTGTTAAAAAGAAACTGTTATATAAAGATAAATCAAAGAATGAATGTGCTGGTTCAATCTTTTTATTTGATACATCTACAAGATATGAAATATTCTGCAGTGTATAATAACTGATTCCAATTGGTGCAACAATACTCAGTGCTGTAAAAGAGGAACCAAAAATTGTAGAACCTATAAAGTTTGTGTATTTTAAAACAATTAATGCAAGCAAATTAATAAGTACACTGATTGTAAGAATTGTTTTCTTCTGTTTTTTGAATTTCTTACGATCTACATTTATTGGAACTTTCTTCATTGAAGATAACTTTTTTCCAAACAAATACGTAATCAAAGTCGTAACTAAATTATAAACAATCAATTTCTTTGACCATACAAAGAAAAATGCGTAGTTAGCGAATAACAATGTCATCCATCTATATTTCCGGGGAAATAAAGAATACAGAATCATAATCATTGGAACAAATCCAAGATAAAACAATATTGAATTATAAGAAAATGTCATACTTAATCATATTCACTCGCATCTTGCGCTAATGTATTCCATTCCTGATACGAGCTGTCCTTTCTATGATCTTCTAATGCATAGTTCTGTTTAATATAGTTTCCTAGATTTTTACAAATCTTTTTGGAACCATTTAGATTAACGTGATCACCACCGTCTCTAAAATCATTATTAAAATCAAAATCAATTGCACCTAATTGTTCTGAAGTATTGTAGTCCACATAATTCACATCATTATCATCACACCATTTTTGTATGATTTCATGTCTTACATTTGACCATACTAATGGTGAAACAGTATTTACTAATAACATTTGCGATTCATTTTCTTTACAAAGTTGATTGATCTTATCTAGATACTGCATTGCTTGTGTAGATAGCGTATTTCTTTCCCCAGATTCCATATAGTCTAAAGATCCTGTATATCCAACAACGCCTTCATATTCATTAAATCCTTTTCTTGCGAAATACTCTTCAGAAATTTTATTTGTATCAATGTTGTGATAATGAAAAATCGGAAAGTTTTTCATTAATATAAATTTCAATGGATTCAAAAATGAAAACATCATATTAGCATCAATCACAACTAATTTCGTTTTTTGTTTTTTATATGTATTTTTTAATAACACATACGTGTCATACATAAATTGTCCTGGCGTACATAAGTTCAAAGAAGTAAATCCATGTTCTTTGTATAGCTGTATTGGAGAATATGTTGACCATCCTTGACTATCGCCCAAAAACACACAATCAATCGCAGTAGTTTGCTCATTTACAAGTTTTGTCTTTGATTGAACCTCTTCAAATTGATATCCATATTTATGGTACTTTTGAAAAGGCATACTAAAAATACACAACAAAAAACAAAATACAATTCCAACAACAATTAGTTTTTTCCACGTATACTTTTGTTTCATAATATTCTACCTAAAAAACCAATGAATCATGTCAAATGTCATTAGTATTACTAAACAATTCTGTGCAAGATAAAGCCATGATAAATTTAATTTTCTTGCTTTTATACCACCTAAACCAAGCAACAATGGTAAAGCTACTGGAATAAAATATCTACCCTGAACCCCTTGTACAAGCACTGTATTAATTGGTGTCCAAGACAGTAATAATCCTGCAAATATAAACACAATAGATATTAAAGAAGCAATGATTGAAATACTTCTTTTATTGAAAGTGATTTTTTTTGTATCTGAAAAAACTGTAAATAACGCAAGAATCATCAATTCAATTTTAATATAGATTGAGGAAATTTCTAATTCCAGCCATCCTAAAAGATGACCTACAAATGTAAGCAAATAATATGGACCATACACAAATAGCGTACCAAATATAATTCTAGGAATATATCTTGGATGATTCAGTAAAAAAGAAATTGAATATTTCTCAGCATCCGCATAGCTTAAATATGATGGTGTATATGATACTAAATGATTATTGTTAACAATCATCATAATTCCTAGCCCAATCATAATAGTCATTAAAATCACAAACACAGTTTTCAAAATGATTTTTGTTTGCTTCTTGTTTGAATATTTTAAATGGTTCATAAATAAAATAATATACGGTAATAATGCAATTGTGATATATGCATGTCCTTTCGCTTTTGCCAAAATAAAAGTGAAAAACAAGAGTGGAATAGCCTTCTTCCAATTTACTTTTTTTGTGTTTTCATATGCAAATTTGAAAGCAATCGCAGCTGATAGAAATGCAATTGAATTCACGCAGACATCATACGAAAAAGACATTCCCTGTTGAAAAGACATTGGCATTGTTAATATTGAAGATAACAATAATTTTCCAAATGGAATCAAGTAAACAGCCAGCATACTTAAAGCAACATAAAACAAAAAATTGAATAATCTTCCAAGAAAAAATAAGCTAGCAGTATTTAAATGAAGTAGTCTAGCTACTGAAATACCTAGTGAGCATGGAATAAATAGATATTCATTTCCATACATTACGCCCCATCCAGATGCAACTAAGTTTTCATTCGTAGATTTTTGACCAATTTGTGACAAGAAAGAAACTATATTTTCATCTGTATAATTATACACCTGATGATTATATAGACTGTCTTCTTCTCGCATCATAACACACCCTTTTTTTTCACATCCATTTTCATCAATTCCCATCATCATATTTGATGTATGATATGCGGTAAATAAATGAACAGATTCATCAGGCACCATTGATACAGGCATCGCACACATATATACAATTCCTACACTAAAAACAATAATACCTGTACTCAAATGAATTTTCTGCGGATGGCAAAAATGCAAGATGATACTCAAAAGAATAGAAACTCCAATCAAACAAGCTGCAGAAAATAAAAGAATATTTTGTGCATTTCCACTATTCCAGTCAAATCTTAAATATTTAAAATAGACAAATAGTAATGTCATAAAAAGAACACAACATACACACAGTATTTCTTTCTCATGTTCTTTTATCTCTTCTTTTGTTATGCTTTTTTCTACAAGAATCGCTGAAACAAGAAGAATTATCAAACTACAGCAAACAATTATTTTCAAGTATTGTTCCAAAGAAGATAAACTAACACAAAGAAAGCATATTAATAATATTCCAATATTCAACATCATCAATTTATCTTTTTTTTCTACCTGCAATTTCTTCATGTATTTTCCTCTTGATTTTAAAATATTTCGGAAAACGAAGAAGCAGTGAACTTCTCCGTTTATTTTTTCGTAATAACTTCAATGATCTTTTGATTATCTGCATGATTATCAGATACTAACTGTTGTAAAGCATTGATTTTTGTATTCACTTCATCCATAGTAATATCTTCAGGTTCCGCAACAAAAATTAAATTATTCGCAGTTTTTGTAGAATTCTTAGGATCCACCAGTAACTCTTCATAGAGTTTTTCTCCAGGTCTCAATCCAGTAAATTCAATCTTGATATCTTCATCAGGAATTAAACCAGATAATTGAATCAGATTTCTTGCAAGATCAATAATCTTTACTGGTTTTCCCATATCCAGAATAAAGATTTCACCAGTCTTTGCATATGAACCAGCCTGCAAAACAAGCTGTGCAGCTTCTGGAATCGTCATGAAATAACGAATGATATTTGGATCTGTAACTGTAACAGGTCCACCTGTCTCAATCTGTTTTTCAAATAAAGGAATAACAGAACCATTAGATCCAAGAACATTACCAAATCGTACGGCACATAACTTCGTAACTCCATTGTTCTTATAGCCTTCCACAATGAGTTCACACATTCTCTTTGTTGCACCCATAACATTTGTTGTACGCACAGCCTTATCTGTAGAAATCATGACAAACTTATCAACATAATTCGTAATACAACATTCCACAACATTCTTTGTTCCAAGAACATTGTTTTTAATAGCTTCTAGTGGACTGCTTTCAACAAGTGGTACATGTTTATGTGCTGCTGCATGGAATACAACATTCGGATGATATTTCTTCATAATTTCATCCACACGTTTTTTATCTCTCACAGAACCAATCAAACATACAACATCCGTTACATTCTGATCATGACCATGTCTTCTTTCAATGTTGATTTCCTGCTGCAAGTCATACATGTTATTTTCATAAATATCTAACAACACAAGCCGTTTTGGTGTAAACTGCATAATCTGTCTAACAAGTTCAGAACCAATAGAGCCACCAGCACCAGTCACCATAATCGTCTTGCCTGTAAGATATCCACCGATTTCCTCATTGTTTAAATACAATTCACCTCTACCAAGAAGGTCATTGATATTAACATTACGAACAGATGCTCTTTCACCAACATTATTCTGTAACTCAAAGGAAACAATTTTCGTACGCAGATTCATTTGTCTACATCTTTCAATCATTTCTTTAAGATCCTGTTGTGAAATGTTCTTAATGGCAATATATGCTGTATCGATATTGTATTGTTTTACAATACGAGGCATATCATCATCTGTCCCTAATACAACAACACCACTTAATCTCTTCTTAACTTTTTGTTTATTTTTGTCAATAAAACCAATGATTCTTGTGTCATAAAGATCACTATACGTAATCTCTCTCATTGCGGTAACACCTGCAGAACCAGCACCAAGAATCACTGCTCGATGACTTCTATGACGCTGTGCAGAGTCTCTTCTAACAACGCGATACATCAAACGTAAGCCAAGCATTAAAAGAAGCTGAATCATTCCCGCAATGACAGGTACACTTCTAACATACCATGGAATCTTTACAAGAAGCATTCCAAGCCACCACGCAAAGTTTCCAACAAACACTGACATGGACACTCTTAAAGCTTCATCTATAGAGATAAACATCCATAACGATTTATTCAACTGGAACAACAAAATAGAAGCCAAATTCGTAATGATTGGCCAGTACATATATTTCCATAATGCTTGATATTCAAAAGGAATAACTTCTTTACCAAAATCTGTTCTCACAAAATAAGCAAACCAATATGAGAAAATAACAATTGTAATATCGACAATTGCCATAATGATCTCTCTATGTTTACTAATCCATCTATAAAATTTCTGCATAATTAAAAAATAGACACAGTAAGCCCTTTACTTACTTGCGTCTATTTTATCACACACACTAATAGATACCAAATTTCAAAAAATGAAGAATTATTAAGAATTACTTGAGCTCAAATGGTTCATTTTCAATTTTGAAGTTTACATTGTAATATGGATCTCCATTTGCAAGGATATCTCTCCATCTATCTTGCCAGATTTCAACTTCACGATTAAATCGATTTACTTTTTCAAGATTATTTTCATAACCTCTTGATTTTGATTCAAAATGATAAAATTTCGCAAAAGAATTAAATACAATCAAGCAGTTTCTTTCTCTGACTCTTAAGCAATAATCAATATCATTACATGCAACCTTAAAAGATTCATCAAATCCATACAATTCTTCAAACAAAGATTTCTTTGTCATCATACATGCCGCTGTCACTGCACTATAATCACAGTTCACTTGAGCACGCATCATATATCCAGGATCTTTCAATCCTTCAATATCATTCATGATATGTCTAGCATATCCCATAAATCCAATCACTACACCTGCATGTTGAATTGTATTGTCTTGATATAAAAGTTTCGCACCAACGATACCAACATTCTTTCTTGAACAAGTTCCAACCATTTCACGAATTGCTTCTGGAGCAATCACTTTTGTATCGTTGTTTAAAAATAATAGATATTGTCCTTTGGCATATTTCGCACCAAAGTTATTGATTGCGGAGAAATTAAATTCTGTTCCTTTCCAAGTCACAACTTTTACATTTTCATGTTCAGCTTGTACCTGTTTATAATAATCAAATGTAGATTTCTTCTTACTATTGTTTTCCACAATAATAATTTCAAAGTTTTTATATGTATTCACATTGTATAAAGAATCAATACATGTTTTTAATACATCTTCATGTTCATAGTTAGGAATCACAATAGAAACAAAAGGTTCTTCTTCAAGCAAGTATTCCACATGATACAGTCCCCAATATGGTTTCTTTCTCATTTCTACTTTAGCTTTTACACCAATACGATCTAAATGATGCTGAATTGCTTTTTCGCCAGCGATATAACAATACATCTTACTTTCAGGATTTAAAGCAGTTGATCCTTCATGCATTCTCCAATGATAAAGAATCTTAGCAATATGATGTATATCATTTGTTTTTTCAACACACTTCAAGATTACATCATAATCCTGTGCACCATCATATTCACTATTAAATCCCCCTACTTCACGCAAAATATTTGTCTTCACCACAAAGAAATGCGTAATATAGTTATGAGACAATAACAAATCTTCATTGTAGTCAGATTTGAAGTTTGGATCTTCATATTGAAGCGTTTTTCCATTTAACTTATCTTCATCTGTGTACACAATATCATGATGTACTTCTTGCAAAGAAGAAACCACTTCATATAAAGCATTCAATTCTAATACATCATCATGATCAAATAACGCAGTATATTCACCATCAGCTAATTCTAATGCTTTATTTGTATTTCCTGAAATACCATAGTTTTCATCCAGCCAGGAAACTGTAATTCTATTGTCTTTAGATACATACTCTTTGAGTATATTTTTTGTTTCTTCCTGATCACTGCCATCCGCAATACATAACTGCCAATTTGCATATGATTGATTTCTTACAGATTCAATCATTTCAATCAATAAATCTTTTGGTGTATTAAATGTTGGAACTAGGATACTGATTTTTGGTGCATATGAAAAAACAATCTTTTTTTGCCTTTCTAATTCTTCATCTAAAATTCTATTTCTTCTAAACCACGCATCATAGTCAAATTCTTCCTGCATTCCAAATAAGATCTTATAAACCGTTTCCTTGATTCCATTTTCTTTTAAATACTCAAAGAACCGTTTCATCATTTTTGGACTGATTCTTTTTAATGCAGTTCCTATTGATAGTTTTTTCGTTTCGTTTCTTTCAGAGAAAAAAGATGTAAGTGGCAGTGATTTAGTGTTATTACCATTTCTCAATTCAATAGAATACTCTTTTCCTTCTTCTTTGATAAAAGAAAGCGCAAAGCCATACATTTGCTCTTGTGAAAGAATGGAATCATCAATCAATTCCTGGAATTTGGTGTATCGAATTGAAAATTCACTCGTATTATTATCAGTTATATTTTTTATCTGTATTTCAGGAAACTCTAAATTTGAAGTAAATGCCCAGCCTCTTACTTCTGTTATTCCATTATTTGATGAAACAAATGTGATATTTGAAGCGATGGAAGATGCATCTAATAACATTGTTATTTCATCTTCTAAAAAAATAGATTCCTGATGATCCACAACTGCTTTTAAACAAATTTCTTTTTCATCTAATTTTGCATAGCAAAAGCATTCATATTGTTCTTTCCCTGTTTGAATCACATGAATACCTTCTTTAGAATCATTTAATACTAAAGAAAACAAACGATCTTTCATAGAGAAAGAAGCATGTAAAAAATACATGCCATTTTCTAATTGAATAAAGTTTTTTAATGTAAAGTTCTCAGATTTCATATTTATTAATCCAGGATATATGGTCCTTTTTCTATCGCAAAGTTTTTATTGTAGTATGGGTCGTTGTTAGGTAAATATTTACCCCATTTCTTTTGCCATCTAGCCACTTCGTCTTCATAACGTGCTTTTTTCTCTGGGTTATCTTCATAGCCTCTAGATTTAGATTCATAATGATGCCATACAGAGAATGCATCATACACAACAAGCTGATTTAAATCTCTCACTTTCAGGCAATAATCAATATCATTGCATGCAACTTTAAATGATTCATCTAATCCGCCAACTTGTTTCCAAATTGATTTTTTAGTCATTAAACATGCAGCAGTTACCGCAGAATAATCACAAGTAATTGCAGCACGCATCATATATCCATACTCATATTTACTCATGATACCTGTAAATACATGCCCTGCATACCCACTGAATCCAATCACTACTCCAGCATGCTGGATAGAATCATCATCATACAATAATTTTGCCCCAACAATTCCAACTTCTTCACGCATACAATTGCTGAGAAGTTCTCTTAAAGAATCAGGCTCAATCATTTCTGTATCATTGTTTAACAACAGAACATATTCACCTTTAGCATATTTCACACCAAAGTTATTGATTGCAGAAAAATTAAACTCCGTACCATTCCAGGTAACAACTCTAACATTTTCATGTTCTTTCTGTACTTGTTCATAGAATTCAAACGTAGATTTACTTTTACTATTGTTTTCCACAACAATAATTTCAAAATTCTTATATGTGTTTACATTGAATAAAGAATCAATACATGTTTTCAATACATCTTCATGTTCAAAATTTGGAATAATAATTGAAACCAATGGTTCTTCCTTCATTACGTATTCTACACGGTATAATCCCCATAAAGGTTTCCCTAAAGTAATTGCCTTTCCTTCAATTCCCATACGATCTAAATGGGATTGAATAGCTTTTCTACCTGCTTCAAACGCATACGCCTTACTTTCTGGATCACCAGCCGTAGATCCCTCATGAATTCGCCAGTGATATAACACCTTAGGCAAATGATAGATATCTTTAGATTTTTCAATGCACCGAAACATCAGATCATAATCCTGTGCGCCATCATATTCGCTTCTAAATCCACCAATAGTTCTAATAATGTCTGTTTTTACTACAAACAGATGTGTAATGTAGTTATGAGAAAGGAATAAATCAGGACTCCAGTCTGGTTTCAAACTAGGATCCATAAGCATACCAGTTTGTTCATTTAACTTATCTTCATCCGTATACACAATATCATGTTGTTTTTCCTGTAATGACTGAACTACTTCAAATAATGCATCAGGTTCTAATAAATCATCATGATCAAACAAAGCTGTATATTCGCCAGTTGCTAATTCTAATGCTTTATTAGTATTTCCTGAGATACCAAAGTTCTCATATAACCAAGAGATTTTGATTCTTTCATCTTTAGACACATATTCTTGAATGATTTTCTTTGTTTCTGCTTGATTGCTTCCATCTGCAATACACAGCTGCCAATTTGCATATGATTGATTTCTCACAGAATCAATCATCTCACGTAACAACTTAGAAGGTGTATTATACGTTGGAACAAGAATACTTATGCATGGTGAATATGCAAAAGATACTGTTTTTTGTCTATTTAATTCTTCTTTTGTTACCTTATGACGATCAAACCAGTTTTGATATTTGTATTCAGCATTATTGGAATTCTTGATCCATCCAAATGTATTTTTAATACCATTTTCTTTTAAATATCTAATTCCCTTTTGAATGTTGCTAAAATTTATTTTTTTCAAAAAAGAAGCAATTGAAAGAGAATTAGAACGAATACAATCATCTAAAGATATCTTAATTTGTTGATTATTTGAACTTAATTCTAAAAAATAATCTTTACTATCTTCAAAATGAAAAGACCCAACAAAACCTTTTACTGAAGTAGAAAATGGACTTATGTCTTCTCTTACAGTATCTCTAAAAATCACATCTATTTCATTATTTTTTGAATCTACTATTTCATGCTTAACTAAAGTATTATTAAATGAAAAAGCCCATCCTCTAAAATGGTACATTCCAGAATCTTTACTCTTTGTAACTTCTTCAATATCATACGCAATAGAGGATTCTTTTATAAATTGCTTTAATGAGTTTCCTTCTTTAGAAATTAACGTTTTCTTATCACCATTTATTTCTGCAATTACTTTAAATGAATGTATATCCGAACTTAATTCTTTTCTTACTCTAAATCCACACTTAGAAAACGATGAATCTAAATTATAAGATTTGCATACATCAACACGATTCATTGGAACATAGTCTAATAGAACACTTCTATCATCAATCACTAAATAAACAGTTGGAAGACCTTTTTGAGAATCAATGCACCAACCTGAAAGAAGTAGAACAAGATTTTGTTCTACTTTATATAAATCTAAAATATCGAAAGAATAATTTAATGACATACGCTTTCTCCAATAAAATTTCAATATTAAAGAGTCTGTTAATACAACGAATATTAAAATTGTTCAGCAAATCCTTTTTCAAGTTTCTTAAAAATCATATATCCTAGCACTAATACAATACATGCAATTACAGACACATAAATAAAGTCAGTTAACGGTGGAGTAACATGGTATAAAAAAGCATCTCTATACCCCATTATAATTTTCGTCATAGGATTTAATTGAATTATCTTCAAAAATAATGTATTGGATTCAAAAAGACTCATTTGATATACAATTGGTGATCCATAAAATGCCATCATTAAAATAAAATTAACAATATACTCTAAATCTTGAACATATGCATCCACTGCTCCAAGTGCTAACCCAATTCCCAAAGCTAGAACACACTCAATAATTGCTAATGGTATTGCATATAGAAAATGCCAAGAAAAACCAACTTTAAAAATCAAACAAAAAAACAAAATAATTAAACACGAAATAAAAAAGTTAATCAATCCACTGATTGCAGAAGATAGAGGTAATATAACTCTTGGAAAATACACTTTTTTTATAATGCCAGAATTCTTCTTCACACTTATAACGCATTCATTTATTACTGTTTGGAAAAAAGTCCAAGGTAAGATACCCGTAACTAAATATATAATGTAGTCATCTCCTGTATCACGCATCATATACGGAAAAACAATCGCGTAAACCAACACTTGAAGAAGTGGATTGATAAATGACCAAAGTACTCCAAGAAAAGAAGCTTTATATTTTCCTCGAATTTCTTTTTTTATACTTGTTTTTAACAATTCTCTATACTGATATAATTCAGAAATCATAAATGGCCTCACTCTCTATTCAACAAATATTGATATTGATTTTTGGCAAATCTCGTTTTCTTGTGAATCGCATATAACTGCTGATATAGATAATTCACCACAAGATGAAATTTGATCTTTATAATCGCCAAGTTTAATATTAGCAACCCAACCTATTTTATTAACATCTAAAACTCCATTAAATTGCTCATTATAAAGGTTATACACATCTCCTCGCTGAAAATATGCGATTCCATCAATTTTTTTGCTTCCAACTTTTATAGAAAAATCTTCATCATTACAATCTGAAATTTTCCATCCTTGAATTTTAATAATTGTTTCTTCTCCGTAAAATCTGCTAAAGCTTTTGGGGGACTCTATATTTATAATTCCTTTATAATTATCTAAACCACTTTCAACATCTAACTTTTTCTGTAATTTGTAATCTAAAGATATTTGCTTTAAATATTCGCTAATTACGTAGATTGGATCTCCGTCTTCACGGATTTCTCCATTATATATCCAAATACACCTATCACACAACTTTTTCACAACTTCTAAACTGTGTGAGACAATTACAATTGTCATGTCACTTTCTTTTAATTCTTCTAACTTTGCATAGCATTTATCTTGAAAGTGTTGATCTCCAACTGCCAGGATTTCATCAATCAGTAATATTTCCGCATCCACATTGATGGCAATAGAAAAAGCCAAGCGCATATACATACCTGAACTGTATGTTCTGATAGGCTCATCTATTGCTTTCCCTAATTCTGAAAACTCTATGATTTTATCAATTCTTGCTTCAATCTGTGTTTCATTCAGACCAAAAATTGCGGCATTAAAATAGATATTTTCACGTCCAGTAAAATCCGGATGAAATCCTGCACCTAATTCGAGCAAAGAAGTTAATTTTCCATTTGTTTCTAGTGTTCCACTTGTTGGATAAATAATTTTCGTCATTAATTTCAAAAGCGTTGATTTACCAGAGCCATTAGTACCTATTAAAGCAACCGTTTCACCTTTGTGAATGTCAATACTGATATTTTTCAAAACTTCATGCACGGTTGTTTTATTGCCATTATGTCTTATAAAAAGCTCCTTAAGCGTTCTTGCTTTATCATATTGCATTTTAAAACTTTTAGACAGATTTCTTACTTCAATTGAGTTATTTTCATTCATACACTTTACACTTATTTTCCAATTAATATTTTTCTCACATTTTTTACAAATTTTACAGATTTAGTGGAATTAATATCATTAATCTCAAATTCTAGTCTAGAACATTTTCTATTGAGTTCTTCTACTTTCTTCTTCATTATTAGTTCTCTTGCGTTTGTACATGAGTTTTTTAATGCTTGCAAAATATATTCATAATCCACAATATTTTCAACATTGTATTTTTTTAATTTAAACTGATTATATAGATTTATATATTCTACACACATCTGCTCGGTTGTTTTAAGAATAAGTTCACCAATATTTCGCTGTTTATTTTCCAATATTTCGCGATTATTTAATAGTTCTTTCAATATCCTTCGAATCTCTTCACTTGAATGCTCAACAGAAACTAGCCACCCATATTTATCTGATATCCTTTCTCCAACAGCACCAAAATCAACACCTATAACCGGTTTTTTTGCCACAAAAGCTTCCGAAAGAGTATAGCAGAAAGTTTCTGGCCAGCAACTTAATATGCAAACTACATCTATACCGTATCCATCTAGAATAATTTCAATATCATCTCTATCATATTTTCCTGTTTTAATAAAGTTTGGTGCATCAAGCTTTAATAATTTTTCGTCTCCTATCTCGCCAAATTGATACCAACAAATATCATTACTTGAATTTTGTATTAAATCTCTAATAATTGTAGTACCTTTTTCAACAGTAACACCACCAATAAACCCAACATTTAGTTTTGATTTTGGAAAGTAGTCTTGAACTTTAAAAACATACTTTTCATTATTAGTATATGCTTTACCTTTATACATAATAATTATAGTAATTTCAATTTTTTTCCCCTTATATTTGGCATAAGGCACAGTTGCTTCATAACCAGAATATAAATATTTTTTATTATTAAAACCATTTGAAATGTCAACACGTTCGATTTTTTCACACTTGTAGTAGTTTATTTCGCCATCACACAAAATTTTAATAGAAAATTCATAGTCATTAGAATCTGTATCTTCAATAAAAGCCCATCCAGCTATACGATTTATTCCAGCTTCTTTGTTAAGACAGCAATCAACAAAAGAATGCAATTTATCTGTTGCAATATTTTCTGACTTTATACAATCAAAAGAATCATTTAATCCAATTGTAATATCTATTCCATGTGATATAACTTTTATTTTTTCTTTTAGTTGAGGATAAATTTTAAGAAAATAATTTTTACAATTCTCAGATGGAGTAATTAAATATTCACATATTTTTAATGCCTCATATGCTTCTTCTCTCCACTTTTTAATCCAATTTACTGTAGGTGCTATCATTCTTTTACACTGCAAGCACTTATCACATTTTGTTTCATCAACAAAATCACAAAAAATCCCATTAGAATCAACACCCTTGCAAGTAGGACAAATCATATAAAAGTCATGCAACGTCATTATTATTGGAATATTTAATTGTTGTGCCAATTGAAAAATATCTAAAGAAAGTCTTTGAACATGGTGGACATGAATAAGATCTACATGAAAACCAATTAAAATATTTTTCAATACTTTATAAATTTCCCTATCATTGATTTTTTGGAATCCATCATATTTTCCAATATAGAATTTAAAATCTTGTGTTTTGTCATCAACATATATAGTCACATTAAGATATTCACTTTCACGTGCAGCAACTATTATATTTTTTTCAAACTTACAACCATTTGTTAAGTCTTTTACATGATACTGTGTTCCACCATGCCTTTCAGGACAATCATCTCTAAAATCAGCATGAACCAGATATAAAACTGTTTGCCTTCCATTATGCAATAATCTATAAATATTGATATTATCCCTGATATATTGATCTGGATTATCTATACAATATTTTGAATTAGCAGCCATTTGTTCAGGATATCTTTCAAATAGTATCTTATTATGTGCTTCAATGAGTTGCTTTTTTTCTTCTGTATTAAATGATGCAGTTCCCTTATGGTAAATAAAAGTATTATCTGCCATGACATGTATATATCCAATTTGTTCTGCACGATTACAAAAATCGTTTTCTTCACCATATCCTCGTCCAAACGTCTTCGCATCAAATAATCCAACTTCATAGATTACTTTTCGTTTTATAAACATACAGAAACCAACAGCGACTGTAATTCTTGGATATTTTTTTAAACTCACAGTTTCAATTAATTCAGCCAAACTATCGATTGTCATTCCATCAGGAATTTTATTATCCTCACAAAAATTCGGATATGAGCAAAGTGTAGCAGCATTACTCAATGGTGTTACTGTTGCAATTTCTTCAGAAGAATATGCTGCCTCTTTAATTTTTTCCACCCATCTTGAAGTAACTACTGTATCAGAATTCAATAAAATAACATCATTTTCTTCTGACATTTGCATTCCAATATTCACATTTGCAGAAAAACCTTGATTGACATCATTATGTTTAATAATCACATTCTCATTATCTTCAAAAGATTTAAGTAATGGTAAAATTCTTTTATCTGGGCTATTATCATCAATAAAAATGACTCTACATAAATCAAAATTAGTATGTTTTTTCAAACTGTTATAACATTTTATAACATCATCATATCCATTATATACAGGAACAATAATATCTATTCTATTCATAAAATCTCCCTTCATTTTTAAAAACAGAAATTAATCTAATTCTTCATATTTACGTGTTTTAATATTTCTCAGTTTATTCGTATATGGAATAGCCGAAGATAGATCATAATATCCATATTTAACCAAGAGAACTTTTGCTCTATAGTTTTTTCCGTATTTGTAGTACAACACCGAAGCTCTTTGTAAGCCATCCAAAATAAAATGTGTTTCTTCATCAATAACTAGCAAATCTTTCGAACAAACGTAATTATTAATATCCATATTATTATACAGATTTTGAAATCTCTCAATAAAAACTGAATCATCTAAACACTTATACTTATCTTCAGTAAATTCAAAAAAGTCTGTTTTAATTTTTCCTCGGCAATAGTTAATATATTCAGAATAATATTTCGTTTTATCTGTCAGATATTTATAAGGTGCCAATTCAATAATTGTATTAACTTTATTATCAATACAAACCTTAATTTTGTCCATTTCAATTGATCCAATATGGTAATCTAATATGATTCTATTTTGAAGGTTTCTAAGAATGCACTCTGCTGATAATTTCAAAGATTTATCTTCAGAAAGTCGTACACCGTCATATTTCTTTATTGAAGCTTCTAATTTTGTCCATTTTCTCCGTCTTTCTTCATCAACAGCTATCCCAGATATTTTATACCCTTGCATTTTCACAAAAAAGCCAACATATCGTTCGAAAGCATGTGCCATTGAAAAAGTTCCTCTAACCGACTCACTAAAGATATTATTGTCATAATGTAATTTTTTGAATTCTTCTGCAATTTCTGCTCGTACACAAAAACATGTTCCTGAAACGAAAGAATAATGCGCTGGAACTTGAACATTTATTTTTTCCAATTGTGCAGCTACTAAAGATTGTAAAAATGGTAAGTCAGATACTATCAGATTTTCTGCCGCTACCATTCCAATATTATCAGAATTATCTGTAAGCATAGCAATTGTCTTATGGACATTTTCCGGTCCTAAAATCGCATCAAAAAGATTTACAAACCAATCTCTATCTTTGTAAAACTTGCCTTGTACTATTTCAGATCTATCATACGTACCTTTTGTTTGAAGTTTAAAAACAGCTTTATACTTTTTTAAATCTACAATATTTAATACGTTTATATATGAAGCAAGGTCAAAGCCGACATTTTCAACTTCCAAAAATACAGTATCATGTTTGAACGCTCTGATCTGTTCATAATATTTTGACCATTCTTTTCCTTTAACATATGCAACATATAAATCAAATTTATATGGGCTCAGATTTTCAAGATATGATTGTATCTCCTCCCAAGATGAATAGAAGTAAAAATGCAGGACGACGAGAAATCTATTCTGACGATTGTGATGAATTATATTTTGATATTTGATGAGATTCTTTATACGATCCTCCTTCATTTCATTGCGCTTTAAATATAGTCATTCAAGTTGCGTATCAACTTTATATTTCTTCCTTCCTTCATTTTTTCCGTATAAATAATAGTGAAGAAGAGGACATATATCATCACCCAAATCAAAATTAATTTTCAAATACTTACTTGTAGAAAATTCAGGTGATGGATCGTATCCTTTTTTGTATCCAATTGTAGCATAGTGAGTAAATGAACTTTCTGCACATTCTCCATCTTTAAGTTGAGCTCTATAATACATTTCATCAAACAACCCATCTTTCCTAAAAATATCACCAAAATACTCATAAGAATAATGAATTTTTCTATTTTCTCTTTTTCCATCTTTCATATAATGAAGCAAAGGACAGATTCCGCTCTCTTTAACATCAGGATTATTTTCAAGATATTTTTTTGTTGAAAAATACGGACTTGGATCAAACCCTTTTTTCCAACCTACTTGAATGTAGTGCTGATAACTGCTGCCTGAATATTTTGTTGACTCAACATAATGTTGTTCATACCACTTTTTGTCAAATAATTCTCTGTCTACATTATTTACCATCTTCCTACCACTCTTTCATATGGATTGGTCACACATGTCTAATGTCGTGATTGCTTGCTATATCAAAAAAAACTCCATCAATATTTTTTTGAAATCTACACTATTATAATATTAATTCCGCTCTTCTAACAATTTGCTGATAAAATCATGTATGAAAGTATCTGATTTTTTGTTTATGCAGGATTTTCAATGCTTATGATAAATGCACTTTAAAAATGCATCAATTTCTTCGATCAATTCAAATCTTTTTGTTTTTAATTTTATAGAAATCCAACATTTTTTTATCTAATTATTTCCACATGATTACAAT
>ERZ1034897.100-NODE-100-length-48059-cov-173.490438_pt1 | contig 48059 bp, 63 predicted proteins | sample MGYA00520629_ERZ1034897 | MGnify/ENA primary metagenome ERZ1034897 (study PRJEB33766, sample SAMN09781789) | gut metagenome | biome: gut microbiome | host: Homo sapiens | place: Madagascar | study: EMG produced TPA metagenomics assembly of the PRJNA485056 data...
ATATTAAATTTATTCAAAATTAAATTTTGAAAATAAAAGCTATTAAATAGTTGACTTTCAATAATGTTTATGCTATAATATTTATAGAAAATCAAGAAAAGGTTTTCTAAAATGTTTATAAATTAAAAAGTATTTAAGTTTAAGGAGTAATTCTATTATGACTGAGAATTCTAAGAATGTATTTCATTTTCTTCACGACAATCATGATGTTAATTTGACTGCTGGCGAGATTGCTGAGAAGCTCGGCATTACCGTTTCTGCTGTTACTGGTTCTGTCAATGGTCTTGTTCGTAAGGGCTATGCCGTTCGTACCGAGGATGTTATCGAGGTTGAGGGTAAGAAGACCACTGTTAAGTATATTGCTTTGACTGACGAGGGCATGGCTTTCGATCCTGAGAAGGCTGAGGCTGAGGAAGCCGAGCGTAAGGCTGCTGAGAAGGCTGCTAAGGCTGCTGCCAAGGCTGCAAAGAGCGCTGAGTAATAGATACACCAAAATATAATTTAGGGGAGTTTTACTCCCCTTTTCTTTTATAAAATTTTGACTTTAATATAACATTGTAATATAATATAATATAATTGTAAAAAGAAAATATTTGGAGAAAGTTTTATGTTGAAACAAGCATATAATAATGTACATATTCTCGGCAGACTCAATGAAATTAATTTGCAGGAGCGCGACAGTTCAAAGGACGGTCGTCATTATATCAGCGGCGATGTTACTTTTCTTGTTAATCAAATGGTAAGTGATATTGAGGAAACTGAAGTTATTCCAGTTCGTGTTTTCGCATTTGAGAAAACCAATGCTGGCAAACCCAATCCTGCATATCAGAATGCAAAAGATTTGATGACTAAGGGTATTTCTGTTGCAGCAACTGGCGATCCGACTAAGGCAGATTCTTATGAGTGCAATTGTCGTCTTCAGGAAAATAATTTCCTTGGACGCGATGGCACTATTGTTTCCACTACTGTAATTAATGGTTCTTTCTTCTCTAAGCGTTCTGGCGTTGCGGCAGAGGAAGAGGATGCATCTTTCGAGCAGGAAATTGTCATTGCCAATGTCGCAGATGAAGTTAAGAATGAAGAGACCACTGGTCGTATGTTGGTTGACGGTCTTGTAATTCAGTATAACGGTACTCCCGATAAGATTCGTTATATTGTTGAGAATCCTCAAGCTGTCTCTTACATTGAGCAGAATTGGGAGCCAGAGAATACCGTTAAATTGAGCGGTAAGATTCGTTATGGTTCTGAAACCGTTGAAGTTACTAGTGCTGATGTAACTGCTTTCGGTGAAGCTCCTACTAAAGTTCGCACTCGTAATATTCACGAGTTTGTTGTAACTGCTGGTTCCGCACCGTATGACGAAGATAACGCTTATAATATCGACGAAGTTGCTCCGGCACTAAATGAAAAGAAGCGTGTAACTGAAGAGCGTTTAAAAAATACTCAAACTGCTGCTCCTAAAGCTAACGCAAATCGTTTAAGCCGCGGTTTCTAAGAAATTTTAGGGAGTGGAGCGATCCACTCCTTTTTATTTTAAAATGAAAGTTGAGATATAATATATGGAGTAAATAACATGGCTATTGATTTATTAAATTTGGAACCTACTAAAATTTCAAGAGACCTTAAAGGCAAATATATTTTAGCTTATGGCCTTCCTAAAATTGGAAAGACTAGTCTTGTAGCTTCTTTCCCGAAGTCTTTGATTTTTTCTTTTGAGCCAGGCACTAATGGCTTAAATAATATTTATAAAATCAATATTACTTCTTGGAAAGATTTTAAACTTGCAGTAAAGCAGTTAGCTAATGATAAAGTAAAAGAAAAGTTTGATTTTGTTTCAGTAGATACTGTAGATATTGCTTATGATCTTTGCGAGCAATATATTTGCAGTACTAATGGAGTTCAATCTATTGGCGATATTCCTTATGGCGGTGGTTGGACAAAACTCAAGAAAGAGTTTTCTAAAATTTTCCGCGATATTGCAATGATGGGCTATGGTATTATTTTTATTAGCCACGCACAAGAAAAAACCATTAAGGAAAATGGAGAAGAATATCCTCGAATTGTCCCCGCTTGTCCATCTATTGCTGCAAACATCACAAATAAATTGGTTGATTTTATTATCTACATTGGCATTGAATATAACAGTGCGGAAGATGAAATTGGTACTCGTTATATGTACTTTAAAGGCAATAAACATATGCAAGCCGGTTCTCGTTTTCGCTATATTCCTGACAAAGTAAAATTTGGTTATCAAGAATTAGTTGATGCTGTCAATGATGCTATTGATAAGCAAGTTGGCTCTGAGGGGACTATCGAAAAAGGAGATAACTTCTATCAATCTGAAGTTCGTCCTTTTGATGAAGTGATGACAGAAGCAAAAGATATTTGGGTTAAAATTCTTGAAAAGAATGATTCAGATACCACCGTTGGTGAAATGAATCATATTATTGAAAAGAATTTTGGTTCCCAAGTTCTTCTTTCTCAAACTACTCCAGCACAACAGGATGCACTTGAGCTTACTGTTTCTGATTTGGAAGATTTATATAAAACTCTATAAATAGATTACTGGGGAGAACGCAAGTTCTCTCCTTTTTTGTTGACAAAAGTTTTTAATTGTGATATAATATTTATAGAAGAAAATATGAGAGGAATAAATTATGGCAAAAAAATTAGCTCCTGTAAAATGTTGTTATTGCGAACTTTCTATTGATAGGAATACTGAGCCTTACGGACGTCCTCTTAAAGCGCTTGGCAGCACAGAACTAAATCCGCGTCGTTATGCGCATCAGCATTGTGGCGAGCAATATAATTGGATGCCAGTTACTGAATTTAATCGTTTAAAAACAGCTAAAAAGATAAAAGAAGAAGCTGAAAAAAATGGCAGAACTGTTACAGAACAAAAAGCAAAAACAAAAAAATGCTTGTACTGTAATAAAATGATTGACTTAGATATTGACGACGCTTGTTTGGTTGGAGTAGGTACTCGTTGGGCGCACAAAGAATGTTACGAAAAATACTTTAGTGCAGATGATCAATGGATTGATAAACTTTATGGCGTTTTAAAAGTTGCTTTTGGTAAATATGATTTTCAAAAAATAGAACGTCAAAGAATAACTTTTATAAAGCAAGGACTTACCAATGAAGACATTTACAATGCTCTTAATTATTGGTATATCGTAAAAAATAAAAGTATTGAAAAAGCTAATGGTGGTATTGGTATTGTTCCGTATATTTATGAAGATGCCAATGAATATTTTAAATCAATAGAAAAGTCGTCTCAAAAAATAAACCCAGCTACTTTTAAAATGGGTTCTAAAATTGTAGATATTGATTTTTCAAAAGAAAAGAAAGTAGAAACAGAAGATGAAAAGAAACAACGAATTGCAAGTATTCATGGATGGGATTTAAGTTTTTCGAACCCAGAACTTTATAAAGATTTGGAGTGATTAAATGCCATTGTCTGATAAGAATTCAATGATGCAAGTCATTGGATGCTTAATGAAAAACACGACAATCCTTTCTCAAGCGGATAGATACGATATAAATTTTACAGATTTTGATGATTTGTTGAATAGATATATTTATCAAGCAATTCAGAATTTCTATGCTTCTGGCGCGAGAACGATTAGTGTTGTTGATTTAGATAATTTCTTTCAAGAGCGCCAAGAGATAAAAAATGAATATGAAAAGCGCAATGGGCTTGAATACATTAAAGACTGCGAAGGATTAAGTAATCCAGATACTTTTGATTATTATTATAATCGTTTAAAAAAATACTCTTTACTTCGTTCTCTTAAAAAGAGCGGCTTCGATATAAGTTATTTTTATTGCGATAATCCTTTAGCCGCGAATTATAAAGAAACGCAAGAGCGTTTTGAGCAAGCGGATATTTCTACAATTTTTGACGAAGTTAAAAAACGTTTATCAATAGTAGAAAAAGAGTATAATACCAGTGATTTGAATACTTCCGCTGGCGCTTCTGTTGGCTTGCGCGAGTTAGTACAATCTTTAAAAAAGAAACCAGAAATTGGGCAACCTTTATCTGGTTCTATTTATAATACAGTTGTATCTGGCGCAAGATTGGGTAAATATTATATTCGAAGCGCAGGAAGTGGCGTAGGTAAAACACGTCTTGCAGTAGGAGATGCCTGTAGATTAGCAATCCCTAAATATTATGATTGGCATAAAGAATGTTGGGTTGATACTGGATTAAATAATAAAATTTTATTTATTACAACAGAGTTAGATAGAGATGAAGTTCAAACAATGCTATTGGCGAATGTATCTGGTGTTAATGAAGATAAAATTTTAAATGCAGAATGTAATTTTCTTGAAGAAAAAATTATTGATGAAGCACTTGATGTAATTGAATGTTTTAATGATAATTTTATTTTGGATAAAATTCCAGACCCATCTATTAATCAAATTGAAGCTTGCGTAAGAAATCACAAGCAAGTTGATTAGATAGAGTATGTTTTTTATGATTATATTTTTTCAAGCCCAGGACTTTTGAGCGAATTTAAATCAAATAATCTGCGTGAAGATGTCCAACTTTTTTTGTTATCAACTGCTTTAAAAGATTTAGCTACCGAACTTCATATTTTCATGTCAAGTTCAACTCAGTTAAGTGGTGATTTTAAAAACGGTCGTGGAGTACGCGATCAAAGTTTTATTCGTTCTTCAAAAGCTGTGGCAGATAAAGCTGATGTTGGCTGTATTATGGTTAGAATTAGTGATGAAGAGAAAGCGACTATTTCTCCATTAATTGAATCTCTTGGCTTACCAATGCCTACTCATGTTATTGATGTTTATAAGAATCGTCGTAGTAGGTATAATCAAGTAAAAATTTGGACAATACTTGATTTAGGCACTTGTCGTGAAAAAGATATTCTTATCACGACTGGCGACTATGAAGAAATAAAAGATTTTAAAGAAATTAAATTTAAAACTGCTTATTTTCTTGATACTGAAAAACTTAAAAATTCAGTAGAAGGATCTGACGAAACTGAGTTAGCTCCTGAAATTGGTTTGGGCAATGAAGAACAAGAAAACGAAGATATGGAAGTGAATGAAGAAGTGATTGCAGCAAGAGAAGATTTTAAAGAGCCAAAAGAAGAATTACCTCCTTTTAATAGTCCTTTAACTATTACTTCCGCAGAAAGCTCAACTTATATTGAAAATGAAATAGATTTTCAAAAGAAACCTAAAATTAAGAAAGTGAGTTCTCGTTTATTATGATTGATTATGATAAAATAAAAGAAGAACTTGAACCAGATGATATAATAAAAATCATTCAACATTTTATTCCAGATTTGAATTATGAAGAGAATACTTCAAATGGTTGTCTGATTTTACCAACTATCTGCCATAATCTTGAACAAGAGGACGGTAGTAAAAAATTATATTATTATTTTAACACTCATTTGTTTCATTGTTATACTCATTGTGGTAGCTTTGATATTTATGAGCTAGTTAAAAAGATGCTTGAATTGCGCAGCCTGCCAAATGATTTTACGTCAGTTTTTAATGTTATTAGTAAATATTCTGATGTATTTTTTGAAAAAGTTGAAAGTGCGGATTCTTATAAAAGCATTAGTGACCGATATGTAAATGGTAGTACTGAACCTATTTATAAAATATATGATAGCAAGGTTCTTGCTTGTTTCCACGAACTCTATCCTATCGAATGGATAAATGATGGAATTACAATAAAAAGTATGAAAAAATATCATATACTTTTTTCTGAAGCTAATAATCAAATTATTATTCCTCATTATAACATTGATGGAGATTTAATTGGGATTAGAGTTAGGAATTTGGATGAATATAAAATTGATCATGGTGGCAAATATATGCCAGCATATATTCAAGGAAAATTTTATACTCACCCTTTAATGTATAATCTTTATGGACTAAATTTTAATAAACAGGCTATTCAAAAGAATCATTTAGCAATTTTAGCTGAAGGTGAAAAAAGTTCTTTAATTGCCGATGGTTGGTACGGAGATAATAATTGTGTTGTCGCAACTTGCGGAGATAAGTTTAATAAATTTTTAGTAAAGCAATTAGTTAAACTGGGCGTTACTGATATAATTGTGGCTTATGACCGTATGAATCATGATAAAATATCTCAAAAAATATATTTTAATAAACTTTATTCAATGTGTCAAAAATACAAGAACTATGCTAATTTTTCTTTTATTTTTGATACAGATGAAATTTTGGAATATAAAGCTGCTCCTTTTGATAGTGGAGTAGAGACATTTGAAAAACTATTCAATAGGAGAGTTTTTGTTAAATGAAATATGTATTAAATAGTAAAATTAATCATCTACCAGATGAATCTTATGTTGAAACTTTATTGCGCGCAAGAGGATTGAATCACGATGAAATGATTCAATATTTGAAACCTTCAAAGGAAGTTCTTTATTCGCCTCTTCTTTTGAAGAATATGGATGCTGGTGTGGAACTTTTAAAGAAACATTTAGATGCTAATTCAATTATCTATGACGTAGTTGATTGCGATCAAGATGGAGTTACATCTTCTGCTATTCTTTATAATTATTTAAAATTAATTAAACCAAATATCCAAATTCTTTGGTCTATGCATTCTGGGAAATAGCATGGAGTTGAGTTAGATAAAGTTCCTCATGAAGCGAAGTTAATTGTTATTCCAGATGCAGGTTCTAATCAATATGAAGAACATAAAATATTAAAAGAACAAGGCTTTGATATTCTTATTCTTGACCATCACTTATGCGAAGCAGAAAGCGAAAATGCGATTGTTATTAATAATCAATTAGGGAAATATCCTAACCGAGATTTATCTGGTGCTGGAGTTGTCTATAAATTTATTAAATATTTTGATATAAAATATGGTTATAATTATGCTGACAATTTCCTTGATCTCGCTGCAATGGGCATCGTAGGCGATATGATGGATTTAAGAAATCTTGAAACGAGATATATTATCAGTCAAGGTTTAACAAATTTAAAAAATTATGGTTTGACTCGATTTGCTTTAAAACAATCTTTCTCGATAGGAAATGTTGATGATATTACTCCTACTGATGTTTCTTTTTTCATCGCGCCCCTCGTTAATGCGGTAATTCGTGTAGGAACAATGGCAGAAAAAGAAACTTTATTTAAAGCATTTATTAGCGGTCCGAATGATACTGAACCATCTACCAAACGTGGGGCAAAGCCTGGCGATACAGAAGTTATTGCAGATAAAGCCGCACGAATCGCCACTAATGCACGTAATCATCAAAATAAAATGATTGATCAAAGTGTCCAATTCCTTTGTGGGAAAATTGAAAAAGAATGTTTAGATGAAAACAAAGTTCTTCTAGTTGCCCTTGATGATGACGAATCAAGATATGTCAATCCTAATTTGACTGGCTTAATTGCTATGAAGCTTTGTCAAATGTATAATCGTCCTGCTATTGTAATTCGCTTAGCAGATGATGATATATTTAAAGGTTCGTTTAGGGTTAATTCAAATAGTCCTCTTGCAAATTTTAAGGATTTTTGTACCGAGAGTGGATTAGTCGAATATGCCGAAGGACATGAAAGCGCGGCAGGTATTGGAATTGCAGAGAAAAATTTAAATAAGTTTATAAAATATTGCAATAAAAAATTAGCTAATACTAATTTAGGTGAAAATAGTTATCTTGTAGATTTTGAATTTGATGGAAATTTTTGTGGTGATATTGAATCTATTTGCGTTGATTTAGACGCTATAAAAAATGTTTATGGCAAAGGGGTCGAAGAACCTAAAGTTATTGTCAATAAAATTCTTTTTACTCAAAATGATGTGTTTATTATGGGTAAAAATAAAGACTCCGTTAAAATTGAAAAAGATGGAATTGCTTTTGTTAAATTTAAAGATGCCGATTTTGCACAAAAAGTTCAGTCTTATTCTATTGGCGCAATTACCGTTTATGGTAAAATGAATTTAAATCAATTTATGGGTAATTATACTCCTCAAGTTATTATAGAAGATTATGAGCTTGAGAATGGTAGGGCAATGTTTTGATTTCTGCGCAAAAATGTGATATAATATTTATAGAAATGAAAATAAAACAATGCAATTTATCGAAAGCATTAGAAAGAGAGGTGATTCTAAGAAATAATGGGATATTTTAGTGGACATAATCATACCCATTATTCTTAGTGGGTCTAACATTCGTATGCTCGATTGTATTATCAAGGAAGATAAATTAATTGATTATGCTTTGGAATTAGGTTTAACGGGTGTAGCAATCACTGACCACGAGAGTGTTTCTGGTTATATCAAAGCTTTAAAATACATGAAATCTTTAAAATCAAAGGCGAAAAAGATTTTAGAGACAGAACCAAATGATGAATGGGCTAATCAAGTTAAAAATTTTAAACTTGTGTTAGGAAATGAGATTTATCTTTGCCGTGATAATTTAAGTGCAAAAAACTTTATTAAAGGTGAAGATAAATTTTGGCACTTTATTTTATTAGCAAAAGATAAAATAGGAAATAAACAACTTCGAGAATTATCTTCAAGAGCTTGGAATAGAAGTTTTTATCAATTTATGGAGCGTGTTCCAACTTATTATTCAGATATTGAAGAAATTATCGGAAGCAATCCTGGGCACGTAGTTGCTCAAACAGCTTGCTTAGGTAGCTTTTTCGATTATTTGATTTTAAATCAACAGTATGAAAAAGCATTAAATTTTTGCCATTGGTGTGAACAAATTTTTGGTAAAGAAAATTTCTTTATTGAAATTCAGCCTGGGTTAAGTAAAGAACAAGTTACCTTTAATACTTTAGCCGCGCAGTTTGCAAAAAAGAATCATTTTAATATAACAGTTACAACTGACAGTCACTATTTACGTCAAGAGGATAGAGAAATTCATAAAAGTTTTCTTAATTCTGGTGATGGAGATAGAGAGACTGACGATTTCTACGCTTACACTTATATGATGAGTGCAGAAGAAATTCGAGAGAAACTCAATTATTTTGATGATGATTTTATTACTCAAATTTTTGAAAATAGTAATAAAGTTTGTTCAATGATTGAAGAATATGATTTGGCATATAAGCAAATTGTTCCTCGTATTCCTCTTGATTGGCATTTAATTCATTGTGAACCACAAAAAATCATTGGCGAACGAGAATATTTAAATAAGTATTTGAATAGTGAATATGAAGAAGATAAATTCTTTCTTTATAGTATTGTTCAAAAAGGACTTGAATTAAATTGTTTAGATAAAATTCACCTTGATAGACTTGAAGAAGAACTTCAAGAAATGTGGATTGTATCTGAAAAAATTCAAGAGCGTTTGAGTGCTTATTTTATCACCGTTCGTAAAGTTATTGATATTGCTTGGACGGATGGTGATTCTTTAGTCGGTCCTTGGCGTGGTTCAGTAGGTTCAATGTTAAGTGCATATTTAATGGATATTATTCAGCGCGATCCATTAAAAAGTCCAACTGCACTTCCTTATTGGAGATTTTGTTCAAGAGGACGTGCAGAGTTGGCTGATGTTGATATTGATTCTCAGGCATCTAAGCGTGAAAGATTTATTGAAGCAGTTCGTCGTTATTTTGAATCTATTGGAGGAGAATTGACGAGTGTTGCAACTTTTGGTACTGAAACTTCAAAAGCAGCATTACAAACTGCTGCGCGTGGCTTAGGATACGAACCAGAATTAGGAAGTTTTCTTAGTTCTTTAATTCCTATTGACCGCGGTTTTGTTAGAAGTTTGCAACAATGCTACTATGGGGACGAAGAAAAAGGGTATCAGCCTATTCCGCAATTTATCGCGGAAATGGGTAAGCATGAAGATATTTGGAATGTTGCAAAAAACATTGAGGGATTGATTAGTCGTCGTGGAGTTCATGCTTCTGGTATTATCTTAACAAACGATAAATTTACAGAACTTGGCGCGACGATGAAGAGTCCTAAAGGTGTTAAATGTAGTCAATGGGAGCTTCATGATGAAGAGTATGCTGGTCATATTAAATATGACTTTTTAACCATTGATGGTTTGGATAGAATCCGTACCACAATGGAATTACTTCTTAATGATGGTTTAATAGAGTGGCAAGGTTCTTTAAAAGCTACTTATATGAAATATCTAAATCCAGACGTTATTGATTACGATAATCCAGAAATGTGGAAGCTTGTTGGCGACAATAAAATTATTAGTTTGTTTCAATTTGATACCCCTGTTGGATTACAAACAGCGAAACAGATTAAACCAAAAAGTTTGCTTACTCTCGCACAGTCAAATAGTTTGATGCGATTAATGCCAGAAAAAGGACAAAAGACTCCTGTTGAGGAATTTGTTGAATACCAAGAACATCCAGAAAAATTAAAAAGAGATATTTATAATCTTAATGCTACTACTGAAGAAAAAGATAAACTTTATGAGTTTATGAAGGAATTTGGTGGTGTATTGGATAGCCAAGAATCTCTTATGCGCGCGGTTATGTTGCCGTTTACAAATTATAATGTTGATGAAGCAAATAAAGTTCGTAAAACTGTTGCCAAAAAGAAATTTAAAGAAATTGCATCTTTAAAAGAAAATTTGTATCAACGGGGAAAAGAATTAGGAACTTCTAAAGATATTATTGATTGGATTTGGTCTCAGGCCGAAAAGCAGATGGGTTATTCATTCAGTATTATTCATACCATAGCTTATTCAACAGTAGCAATTCAAGAATTAAATTTGGCATATTTTTATGACCCAATTTATTGGGATACGGCTTGTTTAATTGTTGATAGTGGTGGTCTTGAAGATAATCCAGAAGATGAAGATTATACTTTAGGCAATGATATTGAAGATGAATTGGAAGATGAAGAAGATACTAAAAAGAAATCTTCAAAAACTGTTCAATATGGTAAAATCAGTTCTGCTATTGGCAAGATGAAGAATTTTGGTGTCGATGTTGAACTTCCAGACATTAATGCTTCAAGTTATACTTTTGTCCCAGATGTTGCGCATCATAAAATTATTTATGGATTAAAAGGTATCACAAGAGTTAGCGCAGATTATGCAAATGAAATCATTGATAATCGACCATATAATTCTTTTGAAGATTTCTTGAAGAAAGTTAAAAGTACAAAACTCCAAGTTATTAATTTGATTAAATGCGGAGCATTTGATAAAATTTCTTCTATTTCGCGTGAGAGTCTTCTCCGTAATTATATTGAGAGTATTGCAGAAACGAAAAATAAATTAACTCTTGCTAATATGCCAACTTTGATTAAATATGGTATTATTCCAGATAAATATCAAGATGTTGCAGCAGTTTATAATTTTAATAAGTTCTTGAAAAAGAATTGTAAATCTGGTCTTTATTATTTACTTGATGATTATTCTCTTGAATTTTTCAATGCGCATTTTAATCCAGATTTAGTTAAGTTTGGAGAGAATGGTGCAATGATTGAACAAACTCGAATGGAGAAAATGTATAAGGCTTACATGGATAAAATTCGTCCGTGGTTGAAAGAGTCTAAAGTTTTAGAGAGTTTAAATAAAGCAATTATTGATGAGATTTGGAATAAATATTGCTCTGGTTTTATTCCTAAATGGGAAATGGACAGCGTTGGTTATTATGACGGCGCGCATGAACTTGATGGAGTAGATTTTGAAGAAAGAGAAATTGATAATTTCTTTAATCTCCCAGAAGATCCAATTCCAGAAACAGTATTCACTTCGAAAGAGGGAAAAGAAATTCCAATTTATAAATTGCATAATATTGCAGGAACAGTAATTGAAAAAAATAAACTAAAAAATATTGTAACTCTATTAACTCAATATGGAGTTGTAAAAGTTAAAATTTATAAACCTCAATTTGTAAAATATGATAAACAGTCTTTTATTAAAGACGAAGTAACTGGTAAAAAAACGGTTACTGAAAAATCATGGTTTACGAGAGGAAATAAACTTATTATTCAGTGCATTCGTCGTGGAGATAATGCAATTCCTAAAGCATATAAAACTTCACCTTATAAACCAATTACGTTGATTTCAAATATTGATTATTCAACAGGACATTTAACTTTAAGAACAGAGAGGACAGACTAATGTATATTGGAATATTTGACTAGGATATTCTTTTAAATCCCGCGAAGTTTTGTCCATCTCTTGAATTGATGAAATTATCTTATTATCATAAAAAAAGAGGAGATATAGTAGAATTTGTCCTATCTTTTGAAGATAGTGAAAAATATGATATACTTTATCTTTCTAGGGAAAGTCTTTCTTAGAAGGACTTTCCTTCTTCTTTTTTATTGCAAAGTAACTTACAATGGGTAGGTAGAGGCTTTACTGGTAATTATGTAAAACTTCCAGAAGAAGTTGAACATAGCCCTCCTGATAGGACATTTTATTCTACTTTTGTAAAAACTCACGAAAATGTATTTACCACTAGAACTAAAAATTAGATAGTTAGGAAAATTTTAAGTGAAGATTTTGTTTTATTAAGAATAACAAATGGAAATGAATTATTAATTGATTACACTAAATTAAATTATTTTAATCAAAAAATCATTTTATATGATTATAATTTTTATAATAGCTCTTATGCAAAAGAAATATTTGATTATTTTACTTCAAGAGGAAATGAATTATTATTTTTATATAGCAGTTAGATAAAAGATTTAGATTTGTTTGTTTATTATTCTTCCAATAGTAAAGCAATAACTGATGGTAGATAGGCATTGCTTTTAGTTCATAATGACGGGATACCTATTACTAAGTTAATGAAACATATAGATTGTTTTAATTGCTATTGCGGCTATCATGTACCTTTAAACGAGAAACCTACTAGTCGAAAAGCTCTTATTGCTGCATTGAATATTTATTTTTATGGCGCCTCGCGCAATGTAAAAATTCCTATAAAAGTGGATTTAAAACCAGATGATTGGGATGGTGCAGCAACTATTTATGAGATTTTAATGAGAGCTTTTTCAAATATTCTTACTTATAAATTGAATCCTACTTCTAATAAAACAGTTATGGATGAAGTTTATCATATTGCTGGTAAAGAGCGATGCAAATTGATAAATCAAACAATTCAAGCCGATCGTAATTTATATATACTGGCTAATTTAAATGTTCGCCAAGTCCGAGATAGTGGTAAATGGAGACTTAGATTATGAAAACTATTCAAGATTTACAAGCTGAATTAAAACAGCTTCAAAATAAGATAAATACTTCTATCGCAAATGGAGAATATTCTCCTGATATGCCCATGTGGCGAGAAGGAGTAAGAAAAATTTTAGAAGAACTAAAGGAGATTGAAGACTCTTATGAATGAGAATTTTTTACAAGATAATCCTTTGAAACTTTTTGATGATTTTGTTCAGATTCCCGATCAAGCTTTTGAAGATGGCAGAGATATTACTGAAATTAATTCTTTGATTGAAACTATTATGAATAGCGAAGATTTTATCCGCGTACTCGTTGGTTCTCGCGCGAATAATCCTCAAGAATTTAATCATTACGATAAGCAATTTGACGAATGGGTTGATCAGGCTCGGAAAAATGTTTTTGGTACTGGCAAGAAAAAGGAAATGATTCTTTCATTTATGTCTCGCTGCCAAGCCATGTTTAAAGAAATTAAAGAAACTAATGGTTATTTCCAAAAGGTTCCAGTTAAATTTTGCAAAGTTACTCCTGATGCAATTATTCCTGCTTATCAATCTATTGGTGACGCGGGTGCAGATATTTATTCTAATGAAGATACAGTTGTTGAGCCTGGTGAAACAATGATTGTCCACACTGGAGTAAAAATGATTATTCCTGGCGGCTATCGCATTTCAGTAGTTCCTCGTAGTGGTATGAGTCTAAAAACTGGTATTCGAGTTGCAAATGCACCTGGTACAGTAGATTGCACTTATCGTAATGAGGTCGGAGTTATTGTTTGGAATACTGGTTCTGAACCTTATGTTATTAAAAAAGGTGATAGAATTGCGCAAATGATTCTTGAACAAACTCCTAAAATGCAAGCCCAAGAGATTTCTGAAGAAGAATTTGAAAAATATTCTACCGATAGAGGAGCTGGCTTTGGTTCATCAGGCCGCTAATTAAAATGAAAATAACACTAGATTAGATTCGTTCTGATCTAGCTGAGAAAGGTTGGAAAGTTAAAAGCGAAGAATATATTAATTTATCAACAGACATGGAGTTTGAATGTCCAGAAGGTCATTTAGTTATTGCACCATATAAAAAAATTAGAAATAAATTTTAGTGCCCAATATGTAATTCCAACCCTTTGAAAAAAATGGATATGTCTCCTATCCCAAAAACAGAAGCTAGACGTGTCCTTGCGCTAGATTAGGCTACAAAAATAAGTGGTTGGTCATTATGGGATGACGAAACTTTATTGCGATATGGTGTTTTTAAAGCTAAATCAAAAGACACTGTTGATAGATTAGTTGAAATTCGTTAGTGGCTAACTAATTTAATTATTAATTATAAACCAGATATTGTTTTGCTTGAAGATATTTAGTATCAATAGAAAATTGAGGGGAAAACAGTTTTTAATGGTGAGGCCGTAAATGGAGTTACCGTTTATAAGGCTTTGGCTGAATTACTTGGAGTTCTTCAAGTTTCTTTGCGCGAGTAGGGCGTAGATTTTAAAGTTGTGTCTTCGTCTACTTGGCGTGCGGATGTTGGAATTAAAGGTAAAACAAGAACTGATAAAAAACGAAGTGCTTAGGTTCATGTAAGAGATTGGTTCGATATAAATGTTACTGAAGATGAAGCAGATGCAATTTGTATTGGGCGTTATGGAACTAGGAACTGTAAACCGGTTGAAATGTTTCAATGGGGATAAAACGAAAAGAGAGGACTCAATTAAGAGTCCTCTCTTTTCTTATTTATTTAAAATTTTTGACTTTATTAGCTAAATCGCATTTTTGTTCCATGTAATAGTCATAAAGATAATCCCATTTCCCTTCCTTTGCGAAATATCCTTCCTTTTCTTTCTTGCCTATTTCACGGAGAATGATAGCATGATCTTCATCAAACATTTTTAAACGTTGCTCCGCGCGAGTGATATAAAAAGTCATAAGGTCATCATGACCATATTTTTTAGAACCACAAGCATAATCATACATCATCTATGCATCTTTTAGCTCATCCATCATTGTTTTTAACAGAGCTTCTATTTCCATAGTAACACTCCTTAATTCAATCTTACGATAGTAATTTCAGCGTCAGAATAAGTAGCTTCTAATCCAGTATTAACAACTGTCAGATTAGCTGTATTGTCTATGCAAGCACAAGAATTTAGAACTCTTACTACTGTTGAAAAAGAAACATTTTTAAGACTTCCAGCGGTATCAATTGTTATAGAGCTTAGCGCGCCAGGAATTGCAACTCCATTATTATATAATTGAGTTGAGACTAGACCAGTGCTAGCTGCACTCAAAACACCACTGAAATTAACTAAATAATATCCAGTTTTCCTTAAAGTAACGGTTGGAGAACCAGCCGTATGGCTGGTTCCACAACCAACTACATATCTATTACTAACAAAAGGAATAGCTGCGTTACTAGCAACAGCGACACTGGTATTAGTATAACTATTTACCATGTTATTCCTCCTTTAATAATTAGATACCACAACCGGCGCTCGCGCGAGCACAGCCATTACCATATACGCTTTCATAAGGAGAGCAAGTAATATAAGCTGGCTGTGGGAATGGACGAAGAGTACCAATAATATTGGCGCTCTGAGCTTGCTGACTGAGCTGGAAGTTAGCAGTAAGCAAATCACGGTCACGATCTGCTAAACGATCACGAAGTTCTTGCATAGTATTAGCATTAATTAATGCACGAGTTTGCTCTCCTTCGCAATGGATAGCATTAGTAATTTCGCAAGTATTTTTATAATTTTCTGCACGAACACTATCAATATTGCGATTTACTTCACCTTTTTGTTATCTTAAAAGCTCTTTATCTTTTAATTCTATATGTTTCCATATAGGTCGGACTATATCTTCATCCTCAAATGAGGAGTTCGGCACTTGTATCGGGAGTATTAGTATCTATCCTCACCCGTTAGTCTCTGAACCTTCAACGCTACTGTTATTAGAATTCGCGTTGCTTGGCTGCTGATTAGCATAGTAACATTCATGTCCTTTGTATTTTTTATTATTTTTCAAAGCCTTACATAAAGGACTGGTATCTTTAGCATTTAGAAAATCTGCCGCTGCCCGCAAAGATGGAAATAACTATCCATCTATGATAACAGCTTTAGAACAAGTTTTTTTCTATTGTCGAGGAAGAGTTTCTCCTTTATAATAACAAGAAACTCCTTTAGTAGAATAGCCTCTTTTTGCCCAATTTTGAACTGTAGAAACTGCAACATTAAATCTTTGCGACAATTCTTTAGTTGAAGTTTCTTCTCCGTCGTAAATGACTATTTTACTTTTACTTTTCGCAACTTGTTCTTTTGTTTTTTGGTTATACATTGGATTTTGTTCTGACATTCTTTGTCTTTGTTCTGGCGTTTTCATTGGGTTGTAAATGGACTTATATTTTCTCATTTCAGGAGTCCAAACAAAATTTACTCCGCCCGTTCCGCCATTATCTAAGTTGCAGAAACATTGTCCTTTAGCTTTTAATTCTAAAATTTTTTCATGCTCATATTTAAAAGCATCTTCTTCTTTTTCAAAATAAGCAATAATTTTAGAATCGCAATTATGATTTTCTAAATAATCTAAAAATAAAGAATTTCGATGATTAATTGTTTTATATCGGTTATTGCATCCTTTCCCAATATAAAAAATTTCATCTGTGTCTTTATTAAACCATTGATATACATAAAACATATTCCGCACCTCGTCTATCTTTCTATTATGTAAGTAGAAATAGCTATGCGAAATATAGATTTTTTATTACTTTAGCCTTCCAGCAATTCACCGAATTGTTTACTAATTATTACTAATTAGGCTGCCATGAAGTTTTTCTAGCAGCAGTTCTGTTGCTGATAGCCCAATTGAGCCATCTAAGCAGAGACCATATCGAATCCTTGATTCATGTTAGAATTTACGCCACTAAAGCCTTGACACAAGTCTTTCTGAATTGCATTAAAGCCTTGCATATTATTCATGCCATTATCATAAAAACCTTCACGCATTGTAGATTGGTTCTCACGAATGCCATTCTGCAATTGAGTATAATTCAAGCCATCATAAAGTTCTGCGCGAGTTAATGCGCCAGAATCTCCATAACCGCCGAATCCACGACCAAAGAAAGCAAAGAAGAAGAAAAGGATAATAACCCAAAACCAAGAGCCACCCCAGCCATAACCGTCATTGTCTTTTTGGTTCATAACAGCGAGAAGATCGCCTAAGCCGATAGAATCCATAAATGAATCCTCCTTAAAAAGTTTATTTATTTTAAAGTTTAGTCGGTTAATGCGCACTTACTTTCTAAACTTTTTTATTAAATTTAATTGTTCTGGAGTTAAATTCCCAGAACCTACTGGTGTTTGATTCGCGCCTGCAACTTCTTTTATTTTATTTATCTAGTCATCAGTTAAATTAAATTGAGATTTGGCAATTTTTGTCAAATTTGGATTAGATAAATAAGAATCTAAGCGCTTTGAATCTTCAGGATTTTGTCGTACCTATTGAACAAATTCTGGAATCCTCTATTGAATATTATTAGGAGTAATATTATTTTGTTTCAGCCAATTTTGATATTGCGGCCATAGCTTTATTAGATTCTGGATGTTCATTAGAAACAACCTCCTGTTTAGATAATAATTCATTTAATTGTTGTTCTACTTTTGAAAGTCTTTCTTCAAAAGGAGATATGCTATCTTCTTGTTCATTTTGAGAAACAGATTCAAAAATTTCGTGTAACTGTGCTTGAGCTTCATTTAATTCTTTTTGAAGTCTCTCTACATAATCCTATTTATAAGCAATAATGCCAATACTATTATCAAATGCTCGGGTATAAATTCTATCATCGTTGTTTACGAAGAAAATTTGTTGTTCTCCACCGCGTGGCAAAGAAATAGTATTCATATTTTCAATAGCAGATAAATTATAAGTCATTCCAATTACATTTGATAATTTTTCAAAAGTAATAGGTTTATAAGGTATAGAAGATATTGTTGCAGGATTAAATTGTTGTCCCTGCATATTTGGGTAAAGATTATTCATTAATCTCCTCCGCCGCCAAAGATAGAACTAATTAGCGGTAAAACATTTTGAGAATTTTTAATTAAATTTGGTAGCATTTGAGAACGTTCTCTTTTATCAGCTGCTTTTTGAGTGGCAATAATAAAGGCCATTTCATCTTTTGTCAATGATTCTCCTCGACAAGCATCAGCCATCATTTGGATGCTCTAATCAATCATTGCATCAAGAAATTTATCATTCATCTATCTCACCCCTTCATCTATAAAGTGAAAAGCCTAATCGGGGATTATAAAATTTTGCCAAAATTTGCCAATGAATTTTTTAAGAAAATAAGGGTCAGAAATTTGACCCTTATTTTTATTTAATTGTAATAAAATCCTTCGTCAATAGTGCCACCATTACCAACAGAAGCACTTATAGAATTAATAATTTGTTCAACAGTTTGTCCATTTGCCATACGAATACCAGAAGCATCGGTAGTATCCGTAAATTGCGCGTTTGCTGGAACGTCAGATTGGACAGTATGATTATTAACACGAGTAGCATTATCTACAACGCCGTTATTATCTCTATCGTAAACAGACTTTAACATTGCCCCTTGATTATTTAAGTCTTGATCTGCAGAACCATTAGCATTGTAAATATAACCATAGCTGCCATTTAATTTATCAATAATTATACCATTATCAATATTCCCAGCTTTGCTTTCAATATAAACATAATCGTTTACAATTGAGTCAACATAAGGACGCGCGGGAAAAGTATAAATGGTATCATATCCAACAAGCTAAACTCTATATCTATTATTTCCAAGAACTTCTTTTATTTGTCCAATATAACGAACTGTAATTTTTGATTCTTTTATATAGGAATCAATTCTCTAATCTATTACTTCGATAATCTATCTTCCGTATTTATTTAAAGCCATAATCAATTCTCCGGTAATTCTTTTATACTACTGCCGCTGATAGACATTGTACCAACACCAATAGGATAAGTAATTGCAGTAATAATAAATTCTTGTCTATCATATTGATAGTAAGAATCTGTCAAAGAAAAAGTATTATCAAGTTCAAGACTAGGAATTAAAGTACAGGTAAAAGAAATTTGAGTACCTAAAAGACAAGCAGTTTTTAAAATATACTGCGCATAATTTTCAGCTTCCTATTGAGAATAAATAGTACTTTTCTCGATATAACGAGATTTACGCCCTATTTTTGCAACACTCAATGGCGAACGAGCATCATTGTTTTCAGCTATTGCAATAGGGATTTGTCCCCCAAGTGGGTTATCACCAACTACATAAATATAATTAGCGATATTTTTTAACTAATAATTTACTTGCGCGGAAATATATTCTGCACTTTTTTCAGTAAAGTCCCATTGATTTTGAACATTTTTATACTCGTCAAAATTTAATGACTTTTTGACATTTAAATGTCCATCCATATCATAATAAATATCAGCATGAAGAGTGGTAGCTAAATCATTTAAGAGGTCTCCAATATAGGAACCGGGACCTTTACTAAAAGCAAGCTGAAGTTTATATTCTTGAAGATCTGGATCAATAATTGGTTCAAGAGGATCAAGCATCTAACCATTGCCAATATCTTGTTTAAGAACATTTTTAATGACATAAGAAATTGACATCCCTATATCAAAAGAAAAAGTTCCAATCATTTCACCGTAACCAGTATCATTAGTAAAAGCTCCATACTTATCAACACCAGTAAAAGAAATTGTCTAATTACCAGAATTATCTTTTTGCGCATTTATATCAGTAATGATATAAACGCCTTTAGAAAACCAAAATATATCCCCAGAAATTCCAGTAGTTTGGCCATTAAGCTAAATTGCTTTTTGTTCAGTCGCAAGTCCAACATATAATTTAAATTTTTTTCTAACCCAAAACAATTTATTATTTGCGTCTGGGATAAATTTTCCTGCTGGGTCAAAAATAGAAAAAGAAACTGTATTACGAACCCCTTGTTGTAAAGTTGACTGAATTGAACCACTATTATCTGTAATTTCTTCTGAAATTTCGGCGTAAGCATTTTCAAACTAATCCAGTAGTTCAACTTTTATAACAGGATATAGAGTAGCGGATTGAACCGCTACTCTATACTCTTTCCCCGTGTAGTTAAAATATTCCATTTAAACACCTCACAGAGAATATACCTTAAATGAATCAATATCACCAACTTGAGTCAATGTGCAAGTAACTTGAGTCGGCATTTCTGGAATTGCCGCATCACTAATGTCAGAGGTCGCAGAAATTGCAGCGATGAAAACATGGCCTTTTGGATCTTTAACTAAAATTTGATTGCGCGCATATGCAAACTCATTCCATTTTTCAATACGTTCAATAGTATCTTCATATGTATTTGAGCCACCATTTCTGAAACTAAATTTACCCAAGTATCCAGTAAATTGAGTCGTCTTATAATTAGCCATACTAGTCATAACTTTAGGATATGGAGCAAAACCAGTTTGAAGAGTTTTTGTAAAGTTTTGAGTATATTGTGCGCTTTGAACTCCTAAAAGGAAATTCCAAGTATCGCCAGGAGTATAGCTGCCATCGGCGCGTTTCTTAATATCGGTCATATGCCATTGCTCATCATCTACATGAATTACGGTTTCACCATCATCATTGATTTTTGCAATTAAAACATTATAAGTTTTGTCTCTTAGCAAAGGAATAATCTAATATCTGAAATAACCGTTACTTGGAATATTATAATCATAAATATAATATTGTCCAGCTTCTTCTGCTATTGTATAATTGAAAATATCAATGTCCGCAATCATATCATTAGCAATCATATTAGGAGTTTGAATACTATCAAGCAGACTATAAATTTTATCAAAAGGTTCAGTGTTAAAGTTAAAACTTAAATCTTTTCCGGCAAAATATTCATCCATTGTCTGTCTTAAATCAGCGAAACTATTGTTTACTAATTCTCTTAAATCTGCTCCACGAATATATCCAATGGCGTTACCATTTTCATCCCAGCCTTGAACATAAGTTGCAGTATCAACAATATTTTCATAACCACCAAGAGGACTATGGTTTGAATCATCTAATGTAATTGCGCCGCAAATAGAAGCATAAATTGCATCCATTTGACGCATAAAATCAAGAGCCATATCTCGACTATTCACATTATCATTTTCGTAAACATTGCGGAAAATTCTGTAACCATATACTTCGCGCGATAAAGAAGAAAATCCAACATTACTATCATTGAAGTTTAGGATAAAATTATCTTCGCTTGCGATAGTACCACGACGGTTAATGTCTAAAATTCCGTAATAAAGAACTTCACCATAGAGATTAATTTTACTTAAACCATTTAGCATTTGAGAAGTGGGACGTCCGCCGCTTAAAAGATAAGAAGCTGAGATATATTTAGAAGTGTCAAAATTAGTTTTAGTAGGGCCAGATGGTAAGTTATTACCACCATCACTCAAATCGGCATTATTGCCTGCACCTTCGCCATAGAAACCTAAACGCCAATCATCTTCAGATTCCATAATTAATTCATTTGTCGCGCAACTATCCTCATTATAAAAACGAGTAATTTTATAAGAAGCTTTTGCTTCATTAGAACCTTTTGTAGACCAAGGGAATAAATAGAAATGGAAACAATATTTTGATAAATCTTGTTCTGTTGGAGCAAGGACACCATTTATAGGTAATAAAACATCTTCCGTCTTATTTGTAGCTTCTGGTAAACGATATTGGAAAATTTGATTCTTATGGGTATCGTCATCATCCCAATCAATAAAAGATTGAACGGTTTCAATAATTGTGTTTTTAGAAGATTTAATTGTAACATTATCTTCCATTAATTCAATTATATTATCTTCTATTGAAAGACTAATAACAGTAGTGTCTTGAGTATTGTTAAAAGCCATAAGAGGATCAATAGTTATTTTATCTAATCCTTTTAAAACTTTATTAATAGTAAAGCTAATTTGGAAATCGTGGAGAGGATTGATATTTAAAATTTCACTACCTTTGTGATAGTAAGTCATATATCCATCTTCTGAAATCTTATATGCTTTTAAAGGGAATTTTTTACCATTAGCTATATAAGTACCATATTCAGTAATTTCTACATTTTTAGACGCTGGTGGATATGCATTGTCTTTAGTCCAAGAAACTTTTGCTGCGCCCTTTTCTTCATCGTAAGAAACAGAAGCAAAATGATCGTCTTTTTCATCATCTTGGAACATATCAATTGTCGGATATAAATAAGTATAATAATAATAGAAGCCATTTTCAGAAGTGGCCAACATTAATTCTATTCTATATCTGTCATAATCAGTAACATAGTTATTATAATCAATTAAAATATTACGAGAGAAGATTTTTTCTGATTCGTAAAGAGGAGTACTGTCATAAATAACTGTACCTTTTTCATTAATTAATCCGCCTTGAATCTTATATTTATAATATTTAAAATTATAAGACATTCCCGCAAGAGAGGAAACAATAGGGAAAAACCTTTGTAAAGTTACCAAAGGGTTTTCTTCAGAGCCAACAGACGAATCTGACAAAGGCAAAATTTGAGTTTTTGATTTCTGGAAAATGAAATGATTTGACAAACCGTCTTCAGAAGTAGTAGGTTTATTACCCGCCGCGATCTATTCAGAATAAGCTAAGAAAGAATAGTATGGAACATCATCAATCTAAAAATTTATATCTGGTTGCTTTTGATTAGTAAAATAATAATAATTACTGTCATAATAATTATTTAAAACAGTAAAATAGAGAATCTAATTACCAGTTAATTCGCCTGTTTGATTAATTGAATTTTTAGGACTAATTAAACTTAATTTGTCACTAGATAATCCGCGGCCCAATGTGTATAGTCCATAGTCTGAATCTTCGATATTAGAAATTTCATCATAAGTAAAGAAAGTATTTGATGAGTCAACGGAAGAATCAGTTGAACTTAGAATAATTAAAATGTCAGCTGCGTCTTTATCAATGATTCCTTTTTCTTTTGCTTTTGTACGAGTAAGCATTTCGCTAGTAGAAGTAGTTTTATTATATTGAATTTTTTCATCTTCTAATTCAACAGTGTAAATTGTAGTTTCATTGTCTTTATCGAAATCAATATCTTCTTCATTTAAAGTAGAATAAGTTGAATCATTAAGCAAATCAATAGTGGTACTTGCTAATGCTTTACCTTGAATCGCAGCAATTTCTTCTTCTGTAAGATAAGAAGTACCATTACGATAACTACCTGTTTTTGCATCAATATAAAGCAAATTACTCATTCCAAGTAAGGAACGACTTCCAGTAAGAATATTCTCTGTCGAAATTGGTGTGCCATCTGAACCATAAGAAATTGTTTCTTGCTTTACAGTAAAGTTATATAATTTGCTTCCTTTTTTAGTTTGTCCTGTTGAACCCCAAACAACGTCATAAGTCGCATCTTGAATTTTCTATTCGCCATTGATTGTAACTTGTTCTGTCACAGTAGATGTGCTGCCCAAAGAATAAGAAATAGATTTATTGTTATTTGTAGCATTAAATAAATCTCGACCAGTAACCTTGTCCGAAATAGACACAATCGTGCCAGTAGAATCTTTCACAATAGCATTTTTAATAATTCCAGAAATGCTACTTCTAACAAGAGTGGAAGAAGAAGCATGATTTAAAGCAATACATTTATAAGCACTGCTGCCAGCATCATAAGAATAGCTATAAGTGTAATAACTTAAATTTTTAACAGGAGTATAATAAACTTCTAAATTGCCATTACCTATTGCTTTTGTTCCTACGAAATAGGTATCTGGTTTTTGAGTATTATAGTATTGCTCAGTATGAGTTTCATAGTTATTAATTGGGAAAGAATTTTGACCTATTTTTAAAACATTTCTTGTCCATCTATCTGGAACATATCCTTCCACATTTTGATTTTCATCATTAGGATCAGGATAAAGGGTCGGAGAATAATTAGGATTATTTTTAAAAATATAAGAATCTGATTCTTCAAGTAAACCAGTAATAGTTCCTTTTACAATAGCTTCATCATCTTGTAAAGATAAAACATTTGTGATTTCACCAGATTGAATAATATTCGATGGAGTAGTATTATCTTCAAATAAACGTAATTTCCAAACTAAACCTCTATTAGTATAAAGGTCAGAATTTAATATACTCGCGCAATCAAAATAGTAGTCCTCATCATTATATATAGTAATAGTTTGTCCTAATTGAGTTGTAGGTGTAGCAACTGCTCCAGAATCAATAGTGGGCAAATATTTAATATTTTCTCCAGTAACAGTTGAAGCAACTGAACTCCAATCTTTTAAAACATTATTCTTATTACTATTATCTAAAATCTTATAATCATAGCCAACGAGTGCATCGCCGCCAAAAGTAAAAGAGAACTAAGGATTCTAACTCAAATCCTTAGCTTCATTATATGGACTTACATTATATGGTTCTCTAATCATTTGTCCACCTCAATAAAAAATAAAAGCCTTACCCATTTAGAGTAAGGCTTTAATATATTATCTCCTAATTGAAGCGCTTTGTTTCAAGTCTTGAACCAAGGAGTCTAAGTTATCAGCATTACTCTCAACATTAAATTCACAGTTAGTGAAATTAGTTCCGTTGTTGTTTGTATTGTTGGTTGCGCCGAAGCCCATAAGAGCATTTCGAGCACTTCCTGCTGAAGATAAAGTAGGAATCCTTGTCATACTGTCTATGTATTTGAACAAAGCAGCTGATTGAGAGTTATTCAAAATTAATTCTGGACGATTTTTAGTACCATGAACTGCAACAGTTCGAGTTACATCATCGACGCCACCACGAGAGAATCCAAGAGTTCCTCCAACGTTCATTATAGCAGAAACTTGCTTATTGCCGACTCTAGTAGAACCTTGATTTCCAACCCTAGAGTTTTCATGAACTTCAACTTTAAACTCTTTTTCTGCAATCGCTCGGCTTATCTTTGATGCAGCATTATCTACACTTTGCTGAACGCCAGCCCCGGCAGTTCTTGCACCAGAAGCCGCGGTATTACCAGCAGCTTTTGCGGCACTAGCAGTCTTATTACTATTAGCATTACTTAACTCTTTTTCTTGTTCAGAGATTTTATTTTCTTGCTCTTTTAATGCGTCAATCTATGCTTGAATAACATTAGCTTGCTCATCAAGTCCGTCAATCTAATCTTGAATTCTTTCGGCTTCATCGTTATTTCTAACAATTTGTTCATATTGTCCCTGAAGTTGTCCAAAAGTAGAACCACCTTCAAGCAAAGAACCAAGAGTAGCGTTATTGATTTCGTTCATTATCGCTTGACGCTGATTAATTTCATCAGTGGTCATATCTAAGCGATTAGACCATTCATCATAGCGATCAATTGCAGCATTTATATTGTTAATATAATCTGCTGTTTGACTTGCGTTAGTGTTAGCTTGCTCAAGTGCGCCATTAATTGTCTCGTAGAATTGAGCAAAATTTTCCAATTCTCCGATTTGACCATTAACCATTTGGTCAATCAAATCTTTCATTTCTTGCTGGATTTGAGCGGTTTCAGCATTGTTTGAAAGTTGATTTTCGAAGTATTTCTTTAAGGCTTCGTCGGCTTGATTCTGCTATTCTTCAAGTTTCTTAATGGCTTCAGCAATAGAACCTTGAACATCTTCATTACTCTATTGATCATATTTATTAGATGCTTCATTGGCGCGATTAGTTGCATCGGATGCGGCTTGTTGTTGCTGGTTATTGTTTGAAACTTGGTCAGAGAAGTTTGAGAGTTGGTCTTGACGACTTGCATCATTACCATATTGGAATTGGCGAATTAAATTAGTCTATTCTTCAAGTTCAGATGTCGTCTTACCAAGAGCATCTTGAGCCTTGTCCCACTGATCTTTAATGTCGTCGAGAGCATCTTTTTGATCTTCGAGATCAGACTTAATATTTTCGAGATTGTCATTTTGTTTCTCGATTTCGTCAGTTTGTTCCTCAATTTTCTTTTGTTGACGTTCAAGAATCTCTTTCTGGTAATCGCGCTGGGCAGATGCAAGATTAGATTGAGCATTAGAAATCTCGGACTTATCAGTACGCAAACGCCAACCGCCACCGTTGGTAAGAACCATACGGGTTTTTTGGTTACGAGCATTGGCTAAAGCATCACGAGCTTTTTCAAGAGCAAGAAGTTTTGACTCACTGTCAGCCGCAGTATCAAGTGCATCAATTTGGTCTTGAATAGCGTCTTTTTGCTCGTTGAGGAGGTCAATATGCTCTTTATTATGGTCGATTATGCGATCATAAGCGTCGATTTGATTGTCGAGACCATTTTGTGCGGCGTCATAGTAGGCCTGAGCAGCGTCATAGAGTTTGTTGAGAGAGTCTTCTTGTTGGTCTGCTGCATCTTGAAGTTCGTCTGCTTTAGATTTGAGTTCGTCAGCTTGTTTTTTAAGAGCATCAAGTTGATCATTGAAAGAGTCAATCTCAGATTGGATAGTATCTTTAATTGCGCCGTAGAAGGCTTCGATGCGGGTTGTTTGACGATCAATCTCGTCATTGAGGCGAGACTTGATTAACTCGACATAGAGTTTATAATTCTCTTGAAGTTGCTTATTGGTTTCTTCAAGAGTTTTCTTTTGATTTTCAAGAGCTTTCTTTTGATCTTCAAGGGCTTGTTTAGATTTTTCAAGAGCTTTTTGCTATTCTTGAAGGGCTTTCTTTTGAGCTTCAAGAGCATCGGTTAATTCATTAGATTTTTCAGCTGCTCCACCACCAGAATCGCCACTTCCGCCACCAGAGGAAGCTTTACCTAAACCATTAACTGCTTTTGCCGCGCCATAAACTTTCTAAGAATAAGCATCAAGTAAATTAATTGCATCAGTAATACTATTAAGATTATTTTGCGCAGAATCTAATTTATTATGCGCTTGATTTGCAGCAGATTGAGCATTTGATAAATTTTCTTGCGCTGATGCTAATGATTCTTGTGCAGCTTGAGCATCAGATAAAGCTTGTTTTAAAACAGTGGCTCCACCTCTAACGGCTATTCCTCCAGAACCAGCTTTACCGATTCCTAAAGCTGCAGCACCAGCAGGATAAGTTTGCGCAATTTTTTCAGCTTCTTCCTCGGTAATCTAAACAATATCATTAGCATTTTCGCTAGTCGCTCTAACTTCTTCGCTACCTGCTTCAGCTCCAGCTATTCTGGATTTTATTTCTGCAATTTTTGCATTAGTTACTGCTTTTGATTGTTCTAATTCGTTCTATGCTATCTGGACAGACGCATCAGCCGCATCTGCTTCTGCCTATAAAGCTTTTACAGTAGCCTTTGCTTCTTTTTGTTTAGCAAGTAATTTTGCCTAAGCAGCCGCAATTTCAGTTGCATTTAAACCTTGCTATGCCATCGTTGCGGCATCCATTCCCGTAACTTCTTCAAGCAAAGAATTATTTAAAGCTGCAGAAGAAAGGATTGCGTTTGCATTTGCGTTGTCGGCTTGTAACATCTACTAAGCGTAATTAGATGCCTCATCCGCAGCAATCATCCATTTGCCAGAAGCTTCGTCTAGGTAAAAATTTAAATCCTGTAAACTGATACCGGCATTTTCAGCTGCCGCAGCCATTTCAGCAAAAGTATTATATCCATCTCCACTTGCGGTAGATAAAAATTCGGTAGCACTAATTGTCTAATTATATGCTTCGTTTAAAGCAAGAACTGCTATTTTATTATCGCCTAGTGCTTGTCGAACGTCTTCTAAATAAGGGGTTAAAGAAGAGTATTTTGATTCGAGTGTGTCTAAAGTTTCTATAAAATCAGATATTCCATTACCGCTAGTCCAATCAATATTCGCCAAGCCATCCTATAAAGTCTCAACTACGCCTTGCAGCATATCTGAATTTAAACCACTAGTAGAATCATTTAAAATGCTCTAAAAGCTATCTGCTAAAGAAGAAGCGAAGTCTGCACCACCAGTATCTAGTGCAGTTTTTAAAGTTTGGATCGCACTATAACCTAATTTTTCAGCTTGTTCTTGTGAAATGACACCTTGATCAGTTAATGCTAGGACAGCATCGTCAAAACCTTTTTTAATGTTTTGTTGGACGCTTGACATTAAAGCTGTAGAGGGGTCGTTAGTAGAAATAATATCTCCAAAATCCTAATTAAATTGATTTGTCAGAATATCTACGGTTTCACGAGAGAGTTCAGACATATCTCCGCGTAAGAAAGCCAAAAAATCTTCTTGAGAGACTCCTAATCCGGCAATTATTTCGTCATAATATTTTTCAATTTCTGCGACTTCCTACTAGGCTTTTTCTGTAATCTGTCCATCTTCCAAGAAATCGCTATTGGCAAATTGAGAAACAAGAGATAGAGTTTGACTGTATTGTTGATTATTTAATTTTGAACCTGCAGATTCTGCTGAAAATCCTGTTTGTAGCATTGTATTTGCTACATCGTTTGCGGAATAAAAATTAGTAGTAAGCTCTTTTATCTTTGCGTTATATTGCTCTTCTGTACCCTCAAATAATTTATTACCAGCATTGTCTTCAATAGTCCAAATAGTCTCAGCAGTAAATCCTAATCTTTTTGCTAATTCGGTATTAGTTTCTTTTCTAGTAGTTGAGCCAGAAAGATAAGAAGAGCCAACCTAAATATCCTATCTTGCATAATCATTTAAATTAACTTCTTTTCCAGAGGAATCTTTATAGACTGTTTTAAAACTACTTTCGCTTCCAGCAGTTCCTTTATTCTTCCATTCTTTTTCAAGCTGAGCTTTTTCATTTTTCCTATTCTAAGATTCTTCTTTTAAAGCCTAATATGCTTCTTGCTGAGCAAGCTCCTTTTTCTTTTTAATTGTATCTTCAAGAGTATCAATTAAGTTTTCATAACTTCCCTAACAAGCGATAACAACATCCTATTCATCACTAAAAGCTTCTGCAATTTCATTCTTAATATCAGTTAAATCTTCGCCATTCTCTTTTGCTTCTTTTAATTTATCAACATAATCATCAAGGGACTGCGCGTCTTGTTCATATGTTTTCTGTGCTTCTTTATGCGCTGCAATGGATTCCTTTAATTTATCAATTTCGTTTTGAGTTTCTTTTGCTGATTCTTTTAAAGAATTTTTATATAACGACCAAGCGCCTATAGCTATGCCTAAAGCAGCAGTAATTGCCGTAATAGTTGCGCCAACTGGATTTGCGATAAATAACCAAAGTGCTTCAATTACTTTATAAATTTGTAGTTTTAATGCTTCCCAGCTAAAAGTCTATATACCATTAGCTGTTGCAACTCCATAACTTCCCGCAATTGTTGCAGCATCTGCTGGAGGAATACCCTATGCCAATAACAAATTTTCCGCTTGTGCTTTATTTAATTTTTTCTACTGCGCTTCTAATAAAGCATCCAAAGCAAGTTTCTTTTTATTAGCTGACAAAGAGGATGTCGCGACAACGCTTAGTAATTTTTCTGTAGCATATCTTTTTTGTGTAGCTATAGTTCCTAAAACTATTTTTGTAGTTAATAAAGCAATTCCAGCACTGGCAGTTATAGCTCCAGGTCCAATATCAGCTAAAAATCCAACAAAATTACTAAAAACATCAACTACGTCAACAATGACATTTCTTCCATCAGAAAAAGAAGTTTTTAATTTAGTCCAATTATTATCTAAGCGAGTTAATGCCGCACTAATACTATTACTAACTGCTGCAAATTGCTCTTCCGCGGCACCAGCAGAATCCATGGCATAAGCGAGGTTGTCAACATTAGATTGATAATTACCGACCAATGCAATAAAGTTAGATGACTATTGAGTACCAGCTGCCATAGTAGCAATATACTTCTGAGTATTGGTATCAAGAGTATCCCATTTAGCAGATAATTCCATAATAACGTCACCGATATTACGGAAATTACCTTCGGTATCTCGAAGTGCAACATCTGCTTTCTTTAATGCTTTTTCAACATCGTTTGCATTTACGCCATCTTCTAATAAAGAATCAGGATCAGCTTTTAATTTTTGGAAACGAGCAATAATACTTTTCATAGAGTTACCGATTGTCTCGGCACTCAAACGAGTAGTTTCTTCCATCGTAGCAATGAAAGCGGTTGTCTACTCAAAGCTCATTCCAGCGTTTTTTGCGATAGAAGCAGTACGAGCCATAGCTGTTGCAAGTTCTTCAACGTCGGTTGCAGTTTTACCAGCCATATTAGCAAAAACGTCAACAACGTTAGCTGCATCATCGCCTTCCATACCAAAAGCATTCATGGTAGAAGTCAATTGGTCAACAGCTGTAGCCAAATCTTGCTAAGAAATTGCAGCCATTTTACCAGCGGCATTAAGACGAATTTCAGTTTCTTCTGTACTTAAACCTTGCTGATAGAAAAGTAACATACCATTAGTTAAATCATCAATAGACAATGCAAGGTTATTAGCATTATCTATCATTTGTGGCATATCGCCCCATAACTAATCAGTAGCAATACCACTAACGGCAGAGATGGCGCTTAGGTTATCATCTAATTCTTGATAAGTCTAAACAATATCAGAAATAGCTCTTTTTGCCGTGGCGACAATAAAGCCTAAAGAAGTCCATTTAGTAATCTATCTATCAAGAGCAGTAGTTAGTTCATCTGAACCTGATGCAGCTTTCTAAAAATCATCTACGAAAGTGGAAGAAGCTTGTTGCCAAATTTGTTGAGCTTTCTTTTCCTCTTCCGCTGCTTTACGAATAGTCTCAGCCTATTTATTTTGGGCTTCGGCTTGCTTCTGAAGTTGTGCAGCATTTGATTTATTCGCTGCTTCTTGATTTTTCGCAGCTGTATATTCATCTTCTCTTGCTTTAGTAGTAGTTTCAATCGCGGTTTTAATTTGTGATTGAACATTACTTTCAGTTTTTAATAAAGCAGTATAAGACTTATCCGCAGCTTGTAATTTTTTAATTTCAGCCTAAGATTCTCTCTTAGCCTAGTTAGTATTTTTATGATCTTCTTTTAATTGCTTCATAGTTCTAGTTTCAGAACTATAAGTCGCAACTAACTATTTTTCGTCTTCAGTTAACTCTCTATTCTATGTTTTTGCTTCTGCTAAAGCCTTATGATAAGCCTAAAATCCATCTATATATTCTTTTTCAGCTTTACTTTTTTCTTTCAAAGCCTAAAGATTTTCTTGCTCTGTTTTTAACTTATCTTGGACTTCACTCTTTTCTTTTCCAAGAGAAACTTTATAGTCATTTACTGCCGCAGACAATTGAGCATACTAAGTTTTAACGTCCTGCAATAAAGCCGCATAATTTTTAGAAGAATCAGCGTTAAAATCAAACTTATTAATTTCTTCTAACTTAGCTTTAATCTAATCAGCCTATTTAGAAAAATTATCTGCTAATCCCTTACTATTACTAAAATTAGTATCTATCTTTATATTAGACAGCTATTTTTGAAAAGCATCAACCGCAGATTTTACATTAGTAAACTGGGTATTTATGTTTAGCTATAAATTAATATTGCCTTTTGTAGCCATCACTTTCACCTCAAATAAAAAAGACTGGTAAATACTTACCAGTCTTTAATATCATATATCCGCATCTATATCATCGTCAAGATAAGTTACCTAAATGGACTTTCTCTTGTAACGAGAGCCATCAGGAATAACCGCGAATTGTAGAACCGATATTAATGGGCTGGTATTCCTTCCAAAATTCAAATTAAAATTACTTTGAATCAATAATTTAGGAATTTCAATAATCCCCGTTTTACGATTGCTCGTATTTTCATCGGTATAATAAAACTTACCGACAAACTTGAGATACCCATTAAAGTCCTTGGCACCTACATTTACTGTCTAATAATCAATATCTACATCGTACCAATAGGTAACAAGTACGTCTATATCTGTATCTTCTAAAATTAGAGTATCATCCTACATTATATAGTCCACAATTTCTCTCGTCTTTTTGCCTTTTGAGAGCGCCCATACCTTGAGTGGATAAGATGTATTAGGCGAATGATCGAAAGTAAAAATCCCATCAGAATCAATATATACTTCTTGAGAATAAGGGAGAGATTTAGTGCCTTCCTCTACCGAATTGATATTCGAACGTGCAATCATTGCAAAACCATTTGGAGAAACACGCCCCATATTGATTGCGCCATACATATTACGCGCGGTTTCCCAGTTAATTAAGACTGGATTCTAATAGCCACCTCGCGCAGAAATAGACTAAATATCTTCTCCAAAAGCTATCTACTGAATGTCATCAAATTCAAGGATAATTTCATTCTCTTCATACGCTTGGCCATTGACTGTAGTTTTTGTTCCCGCCAACAAATAACCCTTATACAAATCTTTTATTCCATAATTATTATCCATAATTATTACTCCTTACTCCTAAAAGAAAAAGCCTATCCCGGCTCGGAATAGGCTTGAATGATTAAATATTAATCAAACTTCATCGGTGGCAAGCTCGCCTGCTGCACTAACATCAACGTCAGGATAAGCAGTCAAACGCATCATAACGCCATCAGAAGGACGAAGAACTTTCATAGTCATAGAGAAAGTAGAAGGATCGCCTTCAGCTTGCATGGTAATTGTCTGAGCGGGGTCCATCTTAGCCATCGGAACTTCAAACTCAAAGAACTTATCGGTACCAGTTGAGTAATCACGAGCATAAGTAGTACCAACAATACGATAAGTGCCAGGGAAGTTAGAAGCACTAATCTCGATGGTCTTTACGTTATCTCCAGCCTTTACCTTCCATTGAGCAATATACCATTCGCCTTCTTTAAAAGCGCCGGTGGTAATTTTCTCACCTTGAGGACCATAATAGGTAACGTTAGCTTTTTCATCAATACCAGTAGGCAAAGCTACACGAGTTGCAAGATCGGTGCCATCAGTACCAGTGCCCAAGCAACGAGCGGTGCGAAGCATAAACTTCTCGCCGTCCTTTAAGCCAGTAACTTCACCTTTCTTATCAACACCAGGCAAAGAAGCAGCACCGTGCATAAGAGCCATAGACTCCATAGAGAACAAAGCATCTTCAAGAGTAATGGTGATTTCCTTACCATAGTCCCAGGTAATCAATTTAGCGTTACCTTTACCACCAGTAGCATCAGTACTAGAAGCAGTCTCTTCAATAGTAGATACTTTCAAAGTATCAAGATAAAGGACTGGGGTGTACTTGTTGTTTCCATCAATACGGTAAAATGTTACGTCAGCAACTTCCTTAATACCGTACATATCAAGAATACTAGCCATTTAATTTCCTCCTTTAAGGATTAGTCATCCAATTCTTTAACTTTATCTTTTTAGCGTCAGCACCTGCTAAGATTGCGGCATAATCTTTATCATACCTATCTTTGCCAGTTACTTTTTCAAACTAATCGTAAAGCTAATAAATTGTTAAATCCCAGACATTAAGCATCGTATAACCAATGCCATAAGCACAAAGGGATGAAATAATGTCTGGCAAAGTAATTCCGTCCCCTTTTTGAGAATTTTTTTCTCGCTCTCTTTTCTTCGCTTCGCGTAATTTCAATCTTGCTTTAATAAATTTCTGCTTGAGTTTTTCATTGGGCGAAATAATTTCTCGCTCTTCCTCAACATCATACATTTTATTAATCATTAAAATTACTTCTTGAAACTCATTGAAATTTGATTCATCAAGAACAAAATTCTTATCGGGCTATTCGTCAATTATAACAATAGTGTCTCCCGATATTTCTATCGGCTTCCTTAAATAAGTAAAAAAAGCAATTTGCAACTCCAAAAAAGCAATTGGATTCCCGTTGCAAGTATCAATAGTAAAATGAAGTGGAGAGGGGACGTCTCCACCTATTCTCTATTCTTCTAAGAATTTAGCTATATCTAAAATTGAAAGTGTCAGGCGCGCAGTATAACGATTATAATTATCAAAACCTATCTATTGAATTTCGTCAAGAGTAGGTTTATAAATAGTCAATCCGTGAAAATCAAGAGGAGCTTTAGAAAGTAAATCTGATTTAGAATAATTAGCCATTAGCTGTCACCATAAACACCATTTGATTATCTGTGACATCTTCATAAACTACGCTCTATTGCTCCCCAACAAACTACAAAGTTCCAATACCGGTAACTCTTGAGCCTTGAAGTTCTTCATAGATTTGACTCATTATTTTATATGGGCGCGGGCAAATGTCATCTATTAACCATTTGTCTATTGGGCAAATAACATCAATAGCGACAGTCGCATCATTAAAATCGGTATTATCACCCGGCTCAAAATTCGGAATTGACACTACAACAAAAGCCTCGGTACATTCATTAGGATTAACTTTAGGTTTAATTCTAATGTTCTTTTCAAGTAAAGGATTAGTAATATCATAATCTTTATTCTTATCAAGAGGCGTATCAGACATATCTGTCAATAAACGACATAAATCTTCATTTTTACTTAGCTTTTGCGCAATTTTATTGAGTGCGCGCCCAAGGTCTTCAAATAAATATGCAGACATAATTATTTCCTCCAGGCGGCTTTGATTCTCAAATCAAGAGTGCCAATTTCTTTATCTCCTGACTTGAATTTGATTTGAGTGTCTCCAAGATTACTCCGCGCGACAACTTTAATCTTGCCATCTTTAGTTTTTACAACTGCAACTTTATCTTTATCAAATTCAAAAGTTATATCAGTGTAATCACTATTGATTGTATAGTAATTAGTTCCAAAAGCGTCAATAACATTATTACCAATGATATAGAAATACTCTCTAATCTAATCAATTATGAAATCAAATTTCTAAGAATAGCCAGTAATATTATCTGTTACAGTAATACTACCATCATTACCTAGTAATTCAAATTTGTTTGTGTCTTCATCATAATTGGCGAAGCCATCACTAATCTCATAAGAGAAACTAGATTTTACAATCTACCCATCTTTGATAAGATAGAAAGCTAAATCTTCAAATTCGTCATTGATAGAGATTTCTTCTCCGTCAAATCCTGTACCATAATTAGTAATAATAGAAATCGAATCCAAACGGGCAGTTCCTGCAACTTGTTCTTTAACAGAATCTTGACTTTCATCAATACCTACTTGATTTAAAGTAGCATAAGAAATGCCAGGGATACTAATTCTATCATCATCTACATATCGCCAAGTTTCTTTGCCAATAATGAAACGACAATTAGTATCAATGTCATCTGTTGTTGCCCAAATTGTGTTGAGTGCGCGATTGGGTTTTTGAACCATGTTTTTATTGGAAAACTTGAAATATTCTTTTATATCAAATGTGCCAGTGCCATTGATATAGCAAGGAATTGAATGTTCCTTACCATCTGTGCCTATATATTTTAATATATAGTCTAATTCAAGCATCTTATACTTGAAATACCCATAATAGGGATGAACCTCTTGGTTCATTACAATCCAATAGCGAGTTTTATTAAACCCTCTATCGTAGGTAGTTATAACGGCACCTTCTGGCAAAGGAATATCCTTGGCCGCCCTCAAATAGAAAATAATTTTACTTTCAGTTTGCGCTGCACTTCGCGCTCCAGAAGAAAGGACTCCAATGTAAGCCTTACCTTTATAAGTAAACTCACATCTATCTGGACTCTTCTTCTTTAGCGCTTCAAAATCGCGCGCAGACTTATTCTCAATTACTTCCTAATCAGTCTAACCAAAAGCTAAAACCCTTGCCTTATACTAATCGAGATAAGGCATTATACAAAAATCTTATCCACTAATTTCATACAAAGCATTACGTTTTCACGAAAATACTTATATCTTAAAAATCTCAATGAACAAGTTTTAGAATAAAGACTGTTCAAAAGCTCCCCATCAAATTCATCAAAAGTACCAAGAATCTCGGTTTCAAGTTGATTGAGCAACTTCTCATAATCCCAGCCTTTTTCATAATCACGGAGCATTCCGTAATACTTACCTTTTAAATACTCTCTATACTCAGCAGTCCTTTTACTCTATCTATTCATTTTATTTCCCCGCAAGTCGTGAATAATCAAAAACTTTATGATTAGGAGTGCGGCTGTAGTCACTAATCATCTTTTTGATTTCTTTGTCTAAAAGCTCAGTCATTCCACTGACTTGTGCTTTTAGATGATTGGCTTGAGAGTGAAATTCAAAATCATTTTCTGCATACTTTTGTTCAATGACATCTGTATCATAGATGAAGCGTTGATACCATTCGCGCTTCATTAGATTGGCTAGAATTTGAATTTCGTCTTGTCCCAAGTCAGCATCAAAAGTCTCTGTGTCATCGTCTTTAGATAGACTAACGTGAGGAAGTCTAAACTTGGGAATAGCCGCATTTAATAAATCAATCATATCCTGTTCATTTACATCATCATCCATAACCGCACGGTCGCGGTCAGTGATTTTGGCTGTAAATGCTTGAAAAACATCCTCGTAGTCTGTCATAGATTATCTCTCCAAAGCTCTTGCCTTTTCAATATCAATGCCGCTTGCATTGGAAACTAACTTGGTCTTGTTGTAAGAAATATCCTTGCAGTCCATTGCAATTTGAGCAATCATTTCTTTGCGTTCTTTTGAAGAAGCATTGAGCAGTTCTTTAACTTCAAGGTCAGTTCCCTTTTCGAGCAACTTACGGATTGCAATGTAATCCTCAGTATGCTCTTGAACAAGTTTACCGTCTTTATCCTGCTTAACTTCCTCTTGGTCGATTAAACCAGTTTCAAGTCCAGCTTCAACATCTTCAACTTGTAGTTTCTTTGCGCGAACAAGGTGAATAAAACCGTCATCGTTAGCAAGAATGTCAAAATCCTCTGCCTTAACAGGGAAATGAGCCATAGGACGAAGCTGCGCGCGCAATCTAATAGAAGGCTCAACAACGATAATAGTATGATTGCTGATATTCTTAATATAAACTTTCTTGTTATCCATAATAAAATTACTCCTTACTCAATAAAAATAATAAGGGGTGAGAAACTTATCTCACCCCTCTATTAGTTATCAAACCACAGAATCGGTGTCCAATTCAGCGTCGTGATATAAGCCCCAGTTATTATAATGGAGAATAGCAATACCAACCTTCTGGTACATTGAGAACTCCATAGAACGATCTTTCTGCTCGTAAGTATTAGCAACAGGGCCACCCTCGAAGACGATACGAGCCAACTTATTGCTGTCACCAGGAATGATGTAGCAGTAAGCAGGATTCATAACGACACGTTGGTTAGTCTCATCCTCAAAGCTCTGAGGAAGAACAACAATCGGGCATCCCTTGTACATCTTCAATACGCCATAAGTGCGCATATCAGCAACATCTTGCTCGCTGATACGAAGGCCCTTTGCGCCAGTAGCAGTATCGCTTACTGCAAGATAGTTGCAAGGAATCTTATCGGCAAACTCGTGAGTACAAACGATGATAGGATTACCATAATAACGAACAGTATTGATCAATTGATCAAAAGTAACCTGGTCGAACTTAGAAGCCTCGACAAAAGTCTTATTACCGTTAGTCATATCACGGTTAGGAACCAACTCGCCCTTAGCGTCATACTTAGCAAAAGTAGAGCCATCGGTAGACTGAACGCCAACAGACTTAGCAGAGTTGTTGATAGCCTTAGCAAGCATGACATAGATTTCCTCGTCCATGCCTTCCATCAAAATATCAACCTGCTCAGCAAGATCCTCCTGACCAGCCAAGAAGCGCTCAAAATCAATAGCAGTAGCTCCGCCGATAGCCTCAGTCTCAATAGTGAACTCAGTGCTATCCAAACGGAAAGTCTCAAATACGCCGCCCAAGCCAACGCGAGTTACGAAAGACTTACCACGAGCGCGACCCAACTTCTTCTTAAAAGTAATCTTCTGACCATGTCCGACAGTCTGAACCTCAGCAAGAACGCCGTAGTTCTGAAGAACCTTTTGAGGAAGAACTTCTGCGTAAATTTCCTCAATCAACTCATAAAAATCGAGCTTATTGCGGCGGAACAAAGAATAATCGCCAACTAACTCTTTAACTTGGTCGCGGAAAGCATCATTAACATTCTCACAAGAGAAGTTAGAAGTGCCATCAGTATAACCTTGACGTAAAGCAGCCTTAATACCAAGGGTCAAAGCATTTTTCTTATTAAAAGCCATTGTTTAATACCTCCCCTTGAAATCACATTGCTACGGCGTTTTTCATAACTTTAACGCCATAGTTAAACATATCAGGCATAACCTTATACTCAACAGCGGTAAAAGGAGCGCCCTCAGTTTTCTTAGTCAACTGAAGAATACCCTCAGAACCGACAACAGTAGAAGGAATGCAAGCAAGAGGAGTTGTAGCCAAATCCTTAAATGCTTTCTTTACTGCTTCGTCATTTGCAAACTCTTCAGTATCATAGCAAATAGTGTTAGTGGTGAAAGTATTGCCCTGCTCAACCAAAAGAACAGCAGCCATCTTGCCACCCTTAACCTTGTATTGATTCAATCCCTGATGGAACTGGTCATAAATCTTCTCAGAGTTGTTAAGAACGCCCTTAACTGCGAGAGGGTCGGTAGCAAGAACAACCTTGCCCAAATCCTTACGGACGCCGACAATACGGCCAACCTCTGCACCATCGGGGAACTTAGTAGCATCCAACTCGCAAGCAGATTCCATATTCTCGGCATTAACACGGTTACGCTCGATAACGCCGTATCCAATATGGGCTAGTCTTTGAATAGCCATAGCTTTTACCTCCGGTAAAATTAATGTTTCATACTCTTTTTAATGAGTGCAGTGATTTCATCTTCATCAGCTTCATAAGTTGAAGTAGGAGCGAAATCATCGTGCTTAGCAAATAAAGAAGGCTTAGCCGCAAAAAGAAGGTCTTTCTCTAAATCATCAACAGTAGAGTAAGAATCCAAGCGAGACTCAAAATCTTGCTTTACAGCATCACTAATGTAACTAGTGTACTCTTGGAGTTTCGCGTCTTTCTGCGCGGCTAACTCTTTGTTCTTCTCTGCAACTAAAACATCGTAATCTGCTTTGAGAGCAGTATACAAATCTTTAAATTTATTTGCTTCTGCTTCATAAGTAGCTAATTGCTGATTTAGCTCTAAAATTTTGTTATTGAGATTTTCAAAATTTGAAGGAGTTAATTCAGAATCGGCAGGTTTGTCCTCTTCTTTTTTCTCTTCCTCTTGAGCTTCAGCATCTGCTTTCTTATCTTCGCAAGCAGAATCAGTGGGCTTGTCCTCTTCTTTCTTATCCTTATCAGGATTGGATTCAGAGTCAGCAGGCTTTTCTTCCTCTTTCTTATCTTCTGGCTCTTCGTCAGAAGTAGAGTCAGCTGGCTTTTCTTCATCCTTTTTGTCATCGGTAGGCTCTTCATCTTTCTTATCGTCAGTAGCAGAGTCTCCATCAGGAGTTTCGTCAGCTGTCTCGGCCGCAGATTCATTAGAAGGAGTAGAATCTGTTGTGTCTTCGGTTTGCTCAGTAGATGGATCAGATGATTCTGCAGGAGTTGCAGAAGCAGCTGCATCAATCTCTGATTCTACTTGATCAGAACCAGCGACAGGCTTAGTAATTTCTAATGCCATATCATTTCCTCCATTTGAAGTTTTAGCGGCCATAAAATCATTAAATTGACTAACAAGTTCATAGAATGCGGAGCCTTCAAAGCAAGGAGTTTTATCATCTCCAAGCACGCTTAAACCAATGAATTGCGCATCAGTATAAACAAAACCCTCTTGACCGTATTCATTTATAACTTGCCAATCGCCACGAATTGTCTTTGTATCTAACTCCATTGATTGCTGTTTACCAGGAATCAATTTTGCGGCATCATAACGCCCCGTAAACAAATACACATCCGTGCAAGCATAAGTTCTCATTACACCATCCGAATCTAAATGGTCTTCCCAAGCAAAGTGTGGGTCTTGCGGCACCACACCATATATTTTAGCAACATTTCGGTCTTGATTGTGGCCGCCAAAATCTTTGACCAAATCATTGAATATGCCAACTACGGGAGTGTAAGGTAGAGAACTCAATAACTTTTCAGCAAATTCGTCAGTAATATATCCCTAGTTACGATTAAATCCTTTATAGAAAATTCTTAATCGTGCTTTAGATATTTCGGGAGAAACTTGTGTAAGTCCCTCGGCAATCTCACCAACGAATGTAGTAGGGATTTTCTTTTCCATAAGGACTTCCTCGCCTATTACTATTGAGCATTTATGTTTGCTATTGTCTTATCGCTTTTTTCTTCCATTGGTTTTTCAGGGCGTCCTGGTGTACCAGCAGGCTTCTTCTGAGTAGAAGTCTTATTGCCATCACCATTTCCTTCGTCTGTCTAAGTGAAAGAAGAACTCAATGGGCGCATAACCTCAGAAAGATTCAAAACTTCTTGTTCAATATAAGCATTGTCAAGGAGTGTTGATTGCTTTTTACCACTAGCAACATATGGAAGGATCCAAGAGAAGCCATACTAAGAATTCTTAATATACATATCAGCCATTTTTGATTGATTGTACCAAGTAATTGGTAGAATGGTTACTATTGGAATAATCTTACCATAGTTGAATTGACTATAACATAACATTGAGAGCCAAGTTGAATATTTGTCTATCAATTGACTCATAAAGGAAGTAGCATTATTTACGGAATACTCTAAAGTTGTGCCACCAGTAGCATAGAAAATTTCAGAGCTAAGTCCAGCATTTTCATACTTTGGAAGTAACATTTTTTGAAGATTAGTTTCACCAGAACGATTAGTGTTAGATTGAGTATCTTTTAAATCGACATTATCTGCAATGGTCGTTAAAACATCAATATTATCATGACTATTCATCATTTGAGAAACGGCTTCGTGCATACCGGCCATTTCTTCCATTAAAACATCCAAATCGCCATCTTCATCAAGCTTAAATTGCTAGACAAGTAATTTTTCCAATTCTGATGAATCACGTTTTTTCTCAATGTTCTTGTAATCACCAAAATTCATAATATCAATAATACTACTGTAAATTGGCGGAGTACACTTGTTATCCATAAAGAAAGCGCAAGAAGATTCTGTTGCCAAACGCACCCAAGGAGAGATTACCTTGCCCGCATGATAAGCATTCCAATAAGAACGTACACCAGTTGGGAAATTCTTTAAAGTCTTTTCTAAATCAGCTTTGTCTTGATAGCGCGCAAAATATTGAACATTAAATTCCACACAAGCTGTTCCATAAGCACTTGTATCTCTTGAGCGACAGTAATTAGGATTCAACTAAGTAATTGTAATTTTATTATCATCAAATTCATTTACATATCCAAAAAATGCACCATCAACTAATACTTTCTAAGTGATATAACCAAATATATCGCGGATATTAATTGAATCAAGAAAATCAAGCGTCTCATTATAAATCTTGAGCAAAGTGTTTTTCTTTTTTATCTACGCCGCGCGCTTAAAATCAACGACGTAATAATACTTATACAATTGCGCGAAATGGTCAATCTAACGTCTATAAGAAGTACTAGTATTATAAAAATAACGACTAATTCTTCTCATTTCAACAAGACTCAAGTTATCAAGAGCATTAGTTACATCTTCTATTGTATATTTGTAACCATGCGCTTGGATTCTTGGAAGTCCGCCAATATCTCCCCATCTGGGATAAGGACGTTCTTGAGTTTTAGAGACTTGTTTTACAATTTTATTAAAATGAGCGAGGTCGTAATTCTTAGCTTTAAATTTTTCGGCTATATCAAATTTAGTGCTAATATCCTACATTTATATAGACCTCCTTTTATTTCTTCGTAAAAAGCATAAATTTACTTAAACTTCTGTTCTTATAGCGTTTCTTACGGAAGTATTCGTCTTCGTCAGCTTTAATACGCCAAAGCGCATATTCAAAAGCAGAAAAACGGTCCTTGTTGATTTTAGAGCTAATTTGCTCAACTACAGTATTAGTTCCAGTATTCTTAACTTTTAGATTACAAATTTCTTCAAACAAACGAGTTGTTTCAATATGTGGCGCAAGACGGACCAAACGTTCAGCTGGTTTCATTCTTTGCCCTTTCTTTGTACCTAAAAGTTTAACTTTAGCTTCCTATTCTGAAATTAAAAATCTAACTGAACCATTTGCAATTTGAGTATAACAGTTTGAGTGAATTAAACTGTTTTCAGTTGCGTTGGCTTTTAATAGATAGATCACTTTAGGTCCAGAATATTTTTTATAATCTTCATCATTGATGCAGCTTAGTGCTGGGTACATGACGCCATCCTCGCTAAGCTAATCAATAACCATAAAATCCATCAAGCCAACTCCAAGTCCTGTTCCATCAATGCACATTTCTTTTGGATGATAGCGTTGATACAATTTTTTAAGTTCTATTGCTTGAAGCTAGAAGTGCATATCATGGAACGTTAAAGAATTCACAAGTTTCTTGAGGAAACGAGTTTCTTGAGGAAGTACTTTAAATATCTAAACAGAAGTATTCACGCCTTTACGAGCTACGTCTACAGATATATAGTAGTAACTCTTGTCTCCAGCTTGAAGTTTAGAGGTTTTTTCTGGATTAACTATGGTGCGGTATTTATCCATTTTATCATAATTAATCCAAGAATCTGAGGAGCCTCCAGTCCAAATAGATAAATATTCACGAGCAAAAGAATCTGCTTGATATGTTCCACTTAGTTTTAATTCTTGAATAAATTTTCTATTTAAAAGTCCATGCATCATAGGGACACGATAATCACATCCCCAAACAAAAGCTGATTCAGGCGCAATAATAGACTGAATAAATGTTTCAATTAACTTTTCATAAGCATACGTACCTTTAGTACCAGCAGATGTAATCATCACTTGTTGCTGATTGGGTTCAGTAGGATCTACATCTCCCTAAGCGTCACGTCTATCGACATTCATTAGAGGAAGAACAATTTCAGTTAATGTGGTACCATCATGGTCGCGTATCTCGTCGATGATTCCACCGTTTCTTCTTCCGCCACGAGTAGAATCAAGCGCACCAACGACATCAAATACACTACCATTTTTAAAAACAATAGTCACATAATCTTTACTAGCATTATATTTAACGTATTCATTTTTAAGCATTGGGAACTTCTAAAATAATTCATCAAATTTTTCTTTAGCAATTTTTGCACCTTGCTCCTTACCTGGCGCGCAAATAAAATATTTACTATTTGGTAAAAACATACAACGTAAATATCCTGCTAAAATTGAAATAAATGATTTTGAAAAAGCACGTGGGGCAACACAGTAATGATAGCGATACCTCATACACGCGCGCAGAAAAATTCTCTAGTAGAAATACAACTAAAAATTAGAATATGATGGAGTAATCATATCAATATAAATATCCGGGTAGTTTAAAAACCATTCCATCATATCAATAATATTTTTTCGATTAGACTCTACATATTCTTCAGTTAATTTAACATTTTTAGGTATTTCTACTGAAGGTTTAAATTTACCCATTTAAGCCTCCTTAATCGAAATCTGGATCAAATGCTTCTTTTGGTTCATCATCAATAGTAACAGCGTCTACATCGTATTGATCCATTTCGCTTTCAATTATTTTATCTTCCATCGCATCCATACGGGCTTTTGCTTGAAGAGTGTCCTCGATCTAATCACCAATAGTAGATTCACTTTGATATAATCTTCTATTGTAAGATTGAATATTTTTCATTGTATTATCTACAACATCATGAGTTTCATCATTATGAAATTTTTTCTTCCATCCAGTTTTTTCAAGATAGAGCGCAAGCTCAGAAATCGAACTAAAGTTATTAAAATCTTTTGCGTTTTCTGATGAAAATTCGCCAATATCTTGCAGCTTAGAATAAGATGAAACCAATTTATCCAACCCCACACTACCATTGGCAATACATCTATCAATCTCTTTAGAAATTTTACACATCTTTTTAGCATTATCTTCTCTAGTCGGATCAGAAATACCAAAGCTATTTTTCATGCCGGTATATAAATCTTCTAATTGATATAATTCTTCATCAGAATAGGTACTACCCCAAGACTTTCGCAAACGATCAAGTTCTTCTTGATTAAATAAAGGATGAAGTAATTTATCTTGTCCATCTTCAATCGCTTTCTTCCATCTCTCTTGATAAGTTGCCCAATGGAGTCTTGCATATTCAGCTTGTCCAAATAGCTTTAGATACTAGGACACAGTATGTTCTGGACAAGAATCCCATACTTTTGTGAATTGCTCTGGAATAAATGGGACATCTGCCCATTCACAAATATAATCCATTGTGGCCCATTCGCCATTTACATCAACTAATTGTTCATCTAAACAATTACCGCAAATAGTTAAATGTCCGTCGGGGAAAAATGGGGATTTAGTTTCTGGATAGGAACTCGCGCCAAGCATATTCCCGCAGCAAGGGCAAGCTCGCATTTTGAATTTAATTTTTTTCAAAATAAAATCCCTCCTTATTGACTAAGTCTCAGTCGCAAAGAGAACTCTAATCTTTCAAAAGTTGAAGTAAAGATTCATTCATTGCTTCGGGCGCAATCAAATCTTTAAAATCTCCATCTACAAAAGCCCGATTAAAAGCTGTCATAAAATCGGGGCGAACTTTTTTCTCTTGAATCTTCTTTTTAAAATTACATTTCATTTTAAATCCTTCCTATACAAAAAAGTCGTCGCGCAATCAAAAGCAAAACTAAGCTCAAATTGGCAGAAATTTGATGTTCTGGTTGAAATGGACTAATTCCAACCATTCATATAGCTGTTTTGCTTTTGATTGCGCGACGATGTTCGATTTATTTTATTGGTTTATTTTCTTCTATCTTTTTAGCTAATTTCTTCTTTCTATCACACATTTTACAACGAGAAGTAAATCCATCTTCTGAATTTTTTCGTCTTACAAATTCGCGGGCATCTTTTAATTTCCATTCACCGCAGCAAGAACATTTTTTCCAAACTCCCGGTTCGAAACGTCTTTCCCATTTCTCTTTATGCAAACTAACTTGTGCCGCAATCTTCTTACAAATTTCTTTGGTATAAATTGTACTAATATAGTTTTCGCTATAATTAAATCCGTATTTCTCATTAAGATATTTGCGAATTTGACTATTGGGGCAATGACGTTTTTTGAGCGCGATAATATCCAGACGATTCTGGTCAAATGGAACCTAATCTATATACCAGTCCAATGTCTCAATTAGGTACTTAGCATTAATATACGGATTATCTAGCCCCCTCTCATAAAGAGACTCATAAGCTTCGATGAGAAAATAAATATGAGTAGGGTCTTCGAGATTAATTCCTTTGCGCGTGGGGTCATAAAAATCTGAAAGCTAAGATTGATTATGATCTTCTTTTGGATTGGTAAATCGAGTTAGATTACCAATTTTTAAGCCGAGAGGGCCAATGTTCTCGCAGAGATTATCTACAAAAGGTTCTGGTGCAGGACGATTATAGCTCATTAATTGAAGCGGCGGGCGCACAATTTCCTAAAGTGAATATTGTTCTTTTTTAAGCGAAATAACTAAATGTTTTAAATTATAGATGCGGTCTTTGACGTCTTTTGTTTGCGGGAGCTTTTCTAAATCTTCTAACTACGATTCATATTGTGCGATGGTAGTAAGGAGAGGTTGGAGTTCAGGAAGCGAACGATCAAGTTCTGGTTTAGGGTTTTTATAAACTGAGCGATGAATAGGTTTGAGTTCAGCTTCATTGAAAGTAGGAGATTCGGTAAGTTCGTCGAGAGACTCTTCTTTCTTTTTACGATAAGATGAATATTTAGTTTGAATTTGGACTTCGCCACGGTCAACTGCATTTTGCCCATTAGAATCTTTACCAAAAAGAATATAATTGGCCATTGTTTCAAGTTGAGATTGAGTGGGTGGCTTAGTTAATTTGGATAATTCATCTTTGACTGCGGTGGCGCGGTCTGTATCTGAGTAAATATCAAAATCTAGCATTGGTTGTTAAGCAATCTAAGTTAGCGGAGCTATAAGATTGTTGTTTCTCCTTGAATAATAACGAGAAGATGATTGTTAAAAAATTAACAAGTAAAATAAATATCTTCTCATCTAACTTTTCTAATTAAATTATATCAGAGTTGGAGGGAGAAGTCAAATAGGTGGGTAGGGGTGGAACTCAAGGATTTGAGTTTAAATTTGGTAAAAATTGGAATTTTAATTTGAGTAATTTCTGTACAGTGATAACTAGGCCCCGCCCGTTAAAAATTTGTCAATCTGTCCGCGTCCTGAATACACGCCCCCGGTCGCGGTCAAATGTGCGCGGTCGGCGTACACCCCCACTGTCTGCGATCGGCGTACACTTGACCGCGCACGACGTACAAGCGACGCGCGGGTCAACCGTCTTAGCTATATAGCAAAATGCACAAAAACCATATAAAAAAGTTGTGCATTTTGACGAAAACAATTTTGCAAAAAAGCATTGACAACGGGGTCAAACAAGCGTATAATAAGGGCATAGAAACAAAGAGGGGCGCGACCCCGGGAAGAGGTATTCACTATGACCAACCTGACCATGCTCAAGACCATGACTGACCGTTACAACGCGCTGGCGTTCACTCACAACTACATTTTTGGCTTTACGGATCGCGGCACTGTCTATGCCGTTATCACTGATTCTAGCGTTCTGCCCTATGCACTGACCCTTGACCACGCCTCCAGCAAGAACGGCGGCGGTTACTCTGTTCGATTCAGCCCCAACAAGGCACAGAAGGAAATGCTCAAGACTGCTGGCGAGCTGATTGTGGTTTGTTCTGAAGACCAGTTCAACGAAATGGTTAAGACCAGCAAGTACAACAAGGGCGAAATCTTCGAGATGCTCATGACCGAGTACTTCGGACAGACCTGGACAAAAGATAATGTCCCGTTCACTGAAGCTGGCGACATTGAAGCCGATGGAATCGCCTATCAGGTAAAATTCCAGAAAGCAACATTCTGCACCGAGAGTTCCCTGCGGAACCTCTCCAAATGAGAGAGGGGCTGAAAAGCCCCCTTCGGGGTGGGCCACCCCATTCCTTATATTGATTAACTAACTAGAAAGAGGTAATCACCATGAAAGTTTGTATTAGAAAAGCATCTGATTTGAACTATAAAGAAATCATTACCATGAACTCTATGGAGGAATTAAGCAACTTCATTAAGAAATTTGGAGAAATTATCGTAAGAAAAGGTGATGTTTATGGCAACTATAATTTGTCAATCATTATTTATGACGACTACATAGAATAAATTCAAACGAGCGGGCAACCGCTCTTTTCTTTTCCGCCGAGTTAGCCATGACTAACTCTTGCCCGGGTAGAGTTAGCCATGCCTAACCAGTTCACCCGGGCAAGAGTTAGTCATAGCTAACTCAATAGCATCATAGTTCGGTTAGTTATAACTAACCAATTATGCTAATTCGCAGTTAGTCATAACTAACTAAAATATTATGATTTTATTTAGAAATCCGTTTTATGGTACTATCAAACATTGACATACGGCTTGCATAGTGCTATAATATAGACACTGAAAGAGATAAAACTACCGAGAAAGAATGAGGTATCTACTATGAAGATGTACAACACCAACAGCCTGTTCGATAATAAGGCATTCGCAGAGCTTCTGAACAAAAACGGCGTCAAGGCTTTTGAGGTTGAAGGCGGTTTGATGTTCGATGAAATCGCACTGAAAAACCTGAGCAAAGCTGAAATGCCCCATTGGATTTATATGAATTTGAAATGGATGATTTAATTTTGATTCGTCCGAAATCATACTCAAACTAAAAAATCGAGTTTCCCGAAATAGGGTCGCTCGATTTTATTTTGATTTGTCCGAAAATCAATAGCAAAATCTAATAATAAAATCCCAAAACTATACAAGGCATCCGCCGGGCGCAATCAAATAAAATTTGAATTCTAAAAAATTTGATTTTTACTTTTGGAATTGGTTTTCCCGAAATGATATATTATATTGTATATATGTATATAT
>ERZ1034897.101-NODE-101-length-48035-cov-9.021342_pt1 | contig 48035 bp, 84 predicted proteins | sample MGYA00520629_ERZ1034897 | MGnify/ENA primary metagenome ERZ1034897 (study PRJEB33766, sample SAMN09781789) | gut metagenome | biome: gut microbiome | host: Homo sapiens | place: Madagascar | study: EMG produced TPA metagenomics assembly of the PRJNA485056 data set...
CCGTTTGAACTATCCGCAGACCCATTCTATTCCGAAAGTAATATACATTATTTGGAGAAAAAAATGGAAGATTATAAAAAAGGTAAACTTCGCTTCTCCGAACATGAATTAATTGAGGAATAATGAGATGCAGATAAAAGAACTAAAATGGGATTTCGATGCGTGGGAAGATTATCTCTATTGGCAATCACAAGATAAAAAAATCCTAAAAAGAATCAACCAGCTTATAAAAGATATGCGGAGAGACCCCTTTAATGGTATCGGCAAGCCCGAGCCGTTAAAGGGCAATCTTACGGGTCTTTGGAGCAGACGCATTGACGAAAGACACCGAATTGTATACTTGATTGAAAATGAAGCACTACTGATTTTCTCTTGCAAAGGTCATTACAACGATTAACAAAAAAATAAGACTCGATGTAGCCAGTTCTCGTTAAAATATTCACTGAGTGTAATAAAAGTAACAGAACCCGACACGCCTCTCCACGATGCGTACCACGTCGGGTCATTTAATTTATCTTGCTCAGAAAAACCAATCTCATAAAGAAAAATTTTTAATTTATCATCAGCCACCGCGATTGCAGTGGTATTTTTATTTTAGGAGGTAAACAATGTTTGACAGACCACACAGAACTACCGTCATTAGAGCGGAGCAAAATGAAGAATTAATTAAAAAAGAGATACTCTCTATCCTCAAAGAACAAAAAGTATCACTTTCACAGGCACGCGGTGTTTTTGAAGACCTGTTACATAACATAGAAGATAACAACCCTATATGCTTATAAATATACTTTGTCAAATTCTCTGTTTATACTGAGGGCATCATAAAATGCTGCATTAATTTCTGCGATTTTATCTACCGCTTTTCCTATTCCTTCGATGCCACATGAGAGTATCTCTGGATGAACGCGTACATATTCAATAGTTAATTTATAAGCCATTGATTGCATTTGCGTTTTCGTCATAAAAAAATCATTCCTTTCGTTATATGATATTTTTATTATAGCACAATTCTTTTACTTTGTAAACCATTTAAAAACTACGAAATCAAAAATATTTATTTAGGAGGTAATTCTATGAACACAAAAGCTGACACTATCGCAAGAACAATAATTTTGGCATTGGCTCTTGTCAATCAAGCACTTGCTATTGCGGGTAAAGACAAAATTCCCGTTGTTGAAAGCGACATCTATCAGATATGTTCGTTAGCTGTAACCGTCGGCTCTGCTATATGGAGTTGGTGGAAGAACAACTCTTTTACTAAGGCGGCTAAAGCGGCTGACGAATACAAGGATAAACTTAAAAAGGGGAATAAATAATTATGGAAAGAATCATTGAAAAGCCGGGTGTAATTCCCCGCCCGGCTAAATTGAGAAATTATGATTATGCCGTTGCTGTTTCAAAAGAGCATCTTCCCACTCTGCCCGACAAATACACAATTCCCGAAAAGAATATTCCCGAAGTACACGACCAGACTTGGACTCAAATGTGTGTGGCATATTCTCTTTGTCAGTGCGCAGAGGGCAAAGACTTATACGATGGGAACGATCCCGTACATTATTCACCGTCTTGGATATACGGACGCGATGAACTCAGAGACGGGTATGAAGGCGAGGGGTTATATGCTCAAACGGCAATGGACGGAATATTAAAGGTTGGATTCTTAAAATCATTATATTTTGACTTTTTAAAAGATGTCCCCGAAATTCTAACCCTTAGCCAATCGAGAAACGACCTTCTTCCTCTGTCACTCGAAAATTGTCCCAAAGCATATTATGAAATCAATTATGCCTTAAAAGATAAAAAATGGGATATGTTAAGGCAAGCGTTGGTTGAAACCGAACGTCCTGTTTTTATTATATCCGACACGTTTTTCAAGGGTGGCTCTCATGCTATTATTGCTATCGGATACGCTGACGAGTTTAAGGGTAAAAAAGGTCGTTTTGTTCAATTTCAAAACTCTTGGGGAACAGAATACAAGGATAACGGCAGATACTATATGCCATTTGAAAAGGTTGACGACATATATGTTTTATCTTGGGAGGAACCCAAGTTCCCGTTTGCAGATGTCAAAAAGAGCGATTGGTTTTATGACAGCGTAAAACATGCATATCTGTCGGGTTTTGTAACCGGTACATCCGAAACCGATTTTTCGCCCTATGATAATATGATTCGCGGTGATATGGCAGTCATTTTATCTCGTATGTTTGAAAAGCTGAAACAATCAATTAATGCTTTTGCAAGAACACAACTTCAAGAGGGGCGCTCTGTGCGTGAGATTAATTTTAAAACACCTGATGAATGTACTGTTTCTTTCGACGATGTTGAGTGCGATGATTACTATTACAACGCAATCAGATTTATGTGTGCGAACGGAATTATGACAGGCGTAACCGACAAAGAATTTGACCCTACCGCCGCTATTACACGGGCAGAGGTTGCAACTATTATAAGCCGAACATATATGAGCATCGTGCGTTGTCTTGAACTTGCTTTTAAACAGAAAATAACGATTCCTCGAATACAACATATCTCATTTAAAGATGTTGTAAACGGGGATTGGTTTTATAACTATGTATATGACACACAAACGCTCGGTCTGATGTCGGGTGACGGCGATGGGACATTTGCCCCAAACAGAAGTATCACGAGGGCTGAGGGTGCGGCTGTTATGTGTCGTCTTTTTAAAGCAATCGAGAAATTGCTTGAACAGTTATAAGCGAAGGGACGATAATCCTGTTTTGATGTTGCCAAATCAATCGCCCTATTGACATACACAAAAATGTATGGTATAATTATATCAACAGAAAGGTATAATAATTATACAAGGAGTTGATTTTATGAATATCAGACCGTCAGCGGCAATCAGAAATAATTATAATGATATTTCAAACTACTGCAAAGAAACAGGGGAACCCGTGTATCTTACGAAAAACGGTGAAGGTGATTTGGTGGTTATGGATATTGAAACCTTTTCAAGACGAGAAAAGATGCTTAAATTAAGAGAAGAACTCGTTGCCGCAGAGGAAGAAAGGTTAATGGGCAAAAAAGGATATTCGGTCGATGAACTCGATAAAATGCTTGACAGTGCAGCGTCAGAGGTAAGTCATGTCGGATAAGAAGTATAATGTTATAATTTCAGACAAGGCTGCGTCAATGCTTGTAAATCATGTCAGGTTTTTAGCGAATGTTTCACCTGAATCCGCCAAAAGGCTGCATAAGGATATTATCGCCGAAATAAGAGTCTTAGAGTTTATGCCTGAAAGTTATCCGTGGCTTAACTGTGATGAAATTCCGGCAAACAAATACAGAAAAAAGCTTGTAGCAAAAAGGTATCTTTTAATCTATCAAATTAAGGATAACACCGTTTACGTTGATTATGTTTTGGATTGCAGACAGGATTATAAATGGCTGCGGTGAGTTAGACAACCCATCTATTTCGTTTTATCGATTATACAGGTGTATCTCAGCCTTATAAGTGAGAAGTTTATACAGCATAAGAGTAATTAAGCGTACCGACTTAGTTACTCTTATTTCTTTTTTTAGAAAAGGGGTGATGATATGACAGTAATTGACAAAGTTATAAACATAGCTTTAAATGAAGTTGGGTACCTTGAAAAACGCACTAATAGCCAGCTTGACAACAAAACTGCGAACGCCGGGAAAAACAATTATACGAAGTACTGGCGTGACATAAAGCCCGACTATCAAGGTCAGCCGTGGTGCGCTTGCTTTATGACGTGGTGCTTTGAAAAGGCATTTGGGAAAGATAACGCGAAAACACTACTCAAACATTACCCGTATGTATATTGCCCGACAATGGCTAACTTGTTTACCTTATATGCGACACCTAAAAAAGGTGACATTGTTATTTTTAAACACGGCAGCACGTTTACACATACGGGTCTTGTAGTCAGCGTAAGCGGCAATACATTTTCAACTGTCGAGGGAAATACCTCGGGTGGCAGTACGATTGTTGCAAACGGTGGCGGTGTATGTAAGAAGACGTATAATATATATAACCTGCCCGGCACAAAATTTTGCAGACCTAATTATGAAATAGTTGAGGAGGGATTAACAATGACCCAATACGATGAACTTAAAAATATGATAAACGCTCTCAACGACAATATAACTGCGTTGAGTGATAATATCGACAGGACAGCCGACAGAGTTACTCGGCTTGAAAATCCTATGATATACAATTATATCGATAATAATCTGCCCGAGTGGGCAAGACCAACAATACAAAAACTTGTAGACAAAGGTATTTTAAAAGGTGACGGCGATGGACTAAACCTTGACGAAAATCTCATGCGTCTGCTCGTTATAAATGACCGCGCCGGTTTATACTAATCGGCAGATAGGGGGCAGTTATGCATGAAGATGAAAAAACCATCTTAATTGAAACAGAACAAAGAGCGAAAGCAAATACGCATCGGATAGACAAACTCGAAACGAGTTTAAAAGAACTTAATAAGGAAAATCGCGCAATATATAAAATTGCTTCTTCCGTAGAAGTGATGGCGCAGAAAATCGGGACTATCGATGAAAAAGTTGACGACATAAAGAAAAAGGTAGACGATACCGCAACAGCTCAGCAAAACTCTGAGAAAAACTTCTTGCAGAAAATTTCGGAGATTGAACACGCACCTGAGGAACAGTTGTCGAAAAACGTAAACTCCATAAGGGTCGGCATCACCACAAGTATTATCACGTTTGTTGCCACAGGAGTGATAGCGGCTGTTGTAGCATTGATTATGCAACGGTAAAGGAACGTTTTAACAGCAAAACAGGTTAAATTATATTTTTATAATGCAAGCGTACGGTAGGTGAGTGACAGAAAGATCAAACTCAAAAACATCTCCGTCAGGCATATGAATTTATGCACACTTGACGGCGTTCTGTTATTTAGCGGACATTCCATTTAGGGATGTCCGCTTTTTTTTTCAAAAAATGAATATTGTCTAACAAACTTTGCATACAATGTTATTGACAAAATTTATACGAGGTGATATAATGTGTGTAGAATAGGGGTTGATTATATGAGAACTACAAACGAAACCATTATGAAGATTGCAACATCTCCAAACAAAAGTATGACTACAACTGAGGCAAAAACAATATTAAGGAACTGTGGTATTTTAAACAGTAAAAACCAAGTAAATAGTGCCTACCAAAATATGATTTTTAAATCGGGCGAGGCTTCAAATGGCAGAATATAGATACGATTCGTCTATATATCAACAGTCTGCACAGACAGTAATTGGATTCCACGGTTGCGATAAATCTGTTGCCGATGAAATACTAAACTCCCCGAATAAGCATCTTATCTCCAGCGCCAACACATACGATTGGTTGGGGGATGGTATATACTTTTGGCTAAACGACCCTCAAAGAGCTTACGAGTGGGCCTGTCAATCTCATGCTCGTAATCCGCATAAGGTTAAAACCCCATATGTTTTGGGGGCAATTATTAATCTTGGACTATGTTTAAATCTATGCGAACGAAGCTCTATCTTGCTCTTACAAAAAAGCTACAGCATTTTAAAAGAAAGCTTTGAAAAATTGGGTTATAATATTTCGTCCGAATTAAAAAACAAAACCCCCGATGACGGCGGGTTTAATCTTATTCGCCCCTTAGATTGCGCTGTAATAAAAAATCTCCATACTATGATGGCTGACGAAAATATCCATTTCGACACGGTATACGGATACTTTCAAGAAGGTTCTAATGCTTTCTTGGATTCCGGTATAAGAGAAAAGTCACATGTTCAGATATGCGTACGCAACACAGCTTGTATAAAAGGCTATTTTCTTCCGAGAGAAAAATAAGTTTTATATTTTTAGCGGACATTCCCAAATGGGATGTCCGCTTTTTTTGCGTTTTAACATATTATAAAAGATAAAGAAAAATATTTACTCGTTTTTGTTTATCTTTTATAATAAATACAACAAGAAAAGACCTCAAATGTGGTTTTATTTGGTTTTTTGTGGTTTTTTAGCTTTTACAATACGGTGGACTGTATTGTAAAAGCTAAAGTGGGTTATTAAAGATAATTTTAAACGTTCGTCCGTCTTCGCCCGTCTTAATTATCTCCTTTACCACACTTCGTATTACTTTACTTTTTGTTTCATTGCTGACAGCAGGTGATTTGAGTATATCCGAAACTTTTTTTAAATTTTTCAAGAGAAGAATCCTTGATTCATCGTTGCTGTTTTTTTCGGATATGCTTTCTTTGTTCACAACATCCGAAAGCCTTTCGTTTAAGTCTTCTATTTCTTTTTCAATTTTTTGTTTCGCCGCTTTATACTCATCAATCGTATCAACTCCGGCTTGGTATGCTTCCTTGATTTTTTCAAGGCGCCTTTGAGTCCCGTCTATTTTTGCTTTTAACACTCTCTCCTCAGAATCGGCTTCTCGGAAAACAGGTTCGGCTTTAGCAAATTCAACATGAGTATTGTCGAAAGTAATAATCTCATCAATTTTGTTAAGTACCAGTTTTTCAATAACGTTAGTACTAACGCCGCCGTTGCCCCTACACAATCCCTTGCCTTTCTTGTTACAATAGTAAAATCCGTTATTGTAAACGAGGGTGCTTCCGCAAAGTCCACACCGCAAAACTCCTCTCAGCCAGTGTTTCATCCCGTTTGTTGGTTCTCTCATGCGCTTTTGATAAAAGTTTTTTCTTTGCTCCAACATCTGCTGAACTTTATTCCACAGTTCATCTGAAATAATAGGTTCGTGGTCTCCATCGGTTATAATCAAATTATTATCGTGATAACGCCTGCTGGTTTGGCCCGATGGATTCCACCGGATCTTTCCTATATAAACAGGATTGTTTAACCAATATTCTACCGTCCTGTTCTCTATTCGATTACCTCGATGAGATTTAACGCCCATTGCATTTAACTCTTTAGCAATTGTCAAAAAGCCCTTGCCGTTAGCATAGTCGGCAAAAGCTTTGTTTATAACCGCCGCTTCCTCGGGAGCAATAACATACCTGTTATCTTCAACTTTATATCCAAAAGCCGGAATGGAAAGCACTCCGCCCCTTTTGGCTTTCTCAGTCATTCCCCGTTTTACTTCTTCCGCAAGATTAATACTGTAATATTCGTCCATTGCCTCTATCATAGCTTCAAATAGGACTGACATCTTATCATCGCCTATGGATTCGCTTATAGATACAACATCTATCCCGCATTGTTTTCTCAACATTGATTTATAGACTATACTATCTTCGCGATTCCGAGCAAATCTCGAAAACTTCCAAACCAATATTACATCAAACGGCTTGGGTTTATTTTTTGCAAGAGCAATCATTTTATTAAAAGCTTCTCTTTTCCCTGTACTCCTTCCGCTGATCCCATCGTCTTCAAATATATATTGTTCAGCTAAATATATATTGTTCCTTTGAGCGTAATTCATAATAGCCTTTAACTGACTGTCCGGGCTGTATTCCGTCTGGTCTTCGGTAGAGACTCTTATGTATGCTGCTCCAATCTTCATGTGTTGACCTCCTAACTAAATTGAGGTCATTTCTTGTTGATTATCTGTATTATAACCTAAGTTACAGACAAATGCAATAGAAAGACCTCAAAAAATCTAAACATTTTTTATTTTTATCGAACTGCCGCACAAAGCAACCAGCACCCTGTTGGCAATTGCCTTGATTTCGTTACTGTTAAATCCATTGTCGAGGCATCTCGTGTTTTGAATTCTACTCTCGGCATATGTGCTTTGGAAATTATCTTTTTTATCAAAATTGTTATTTTCAACATAACATTCGATTTTATACAACCACATTCCCCCTTTTGACTATATTTTGCATTATTATATTATATGCGAGACTCTTTCAGACTTTCTTATCTGTCGAACCAAACCCGCCGTTACGTGACGTTGTAACATCATCGTCATATGTGATACCGTAAGGGGTAAATACCCCTTGCATAAAAGCCTTGCCTTTTCTAATGGTTAGGAACGCGTAATTAGTCGGCACCGTCATCTCCATTTTCGCAAATATATGACCGCCGTTGTCACTGTAATAGTAATCGCTGTCTATTATGCCGACAGTATTATTAAGACGAAGCTTATACTTAAATCCGAGTCCACTGCGCGGATAACAATTCAACACCCACCCTTCATCTATTTCAACCCTGATTCCTGTCGGGACAAGGACTGAATAATTGTTTTTAAAATGCAAGTCATACGGAGCGTAAAAATCATACCCGGCAGAACCCGCTGTTGCTCTTTGCGGCAACCTTATATCATCATATATTTCTCTCACATAATCTTTGTCAACGTCAACCTCTCCGGAGTTGTATTTGGCGTATGCTTCAAGAAAATCGTTAAATTCAACCTTTGAAAATTTCGCTATTCGTTGTTTCACTATTTATCAGCAACCTTTCGTTTATTTCTTATTTCGTCCAAATAGACGGTTAAAAGTTCCACTTCTTCCTCTGTCAAATCTTTCATTAACATAAATTGATTATTTCTTGCATATCCGCACTGCGCTAAGAATGCATTAAACTGATAGCCGATAACATCTATCTCGGATTCAATATCCGAAATAATCTCGACATTTGTGTTTGCCGAATAATCGTTGCCGTAGGCATCCGTAAACGAAAATCCTATACTTATGTGATGGTATTTCTCATCATTTATCTTGGTTGTCTTGGTGTCCGGAAGAATAGTATACCCGTTCCAGTCAATTGTTTGTTCTTTTGGGTCATTCGTCATCTTTCTATCTCCTTTAACTTGCATGAATATATAATTGCCTTTATCAAGTCTATCTGTCTGACTGAAAATACACCATTAAGCTTAGTTAATAATTCATCAACGTCTATGTATTTCTTAACGTCTTCCATTTTTACACTCCCAGCTCTCCGTTGCTGACTTTATTGGCGTTGCAAGTTATAGTGTAAGGGCGAAAACCTTGTTCCGGAATGGTTACATTAAGTCTACTCACGGCATCGTCTGCTTTAGCCTTCAAAACTGTTCCGTTGCTGATATAATAAACACAATCAACCGTAATATCAAGGTTTTTATTTTTGTCGTTGTTTTTCATCTTATTTATATTTTCCCTAACCTCGCTCATATTATCTTTAAATCTGCATACTGCATAATGGCTACAATCTATGCATTCTATGCTATGGTTGTTCATTAATACATCTCTCCTATCTATTATTTTTAGTCAACAACTATATACACGGGAACGCTGTTTAAAACACCTCTGGCATATGCCTCGGAATGCGATGACACACACATATCTATTCTGTTGCCTTTGATTGCACCGCCTGTATCTTCCGCTATGTACGTCTTTCCGTTTATCTCGACTTTGCTCCCCAGAGGAATGACTCTCGGGTCTACCGCAATCGTTCTGTTCGGTGTCATAGTTGTTCCCAATGCCGTCTTGCTTCCCCAACTGCCGTTACAAGTATAACAGGGGCAGTAGTGAGTGATTTTAAAATTGCCGACATATTTTTTCTTTGGTTGGGTTTCAATCTCTTTGATTTTTTGTTCTATTTCGTCATTTTCATTTGACTTTTTCAACTGATAATCATTGCACTCATGCCATTTAAGGCTCAGATGTGTGTCCAGTTCGTTATTTATGTAGTCGTTTGCTCTTAATAATTCAGCCAAAGAATGCAATTGACTTTTCATATCTTCAAGCTGTAACATTTGAGTTTCATTCTCCGCAATCCGTTGTTTTAACTCCTCAACTGACTCAGCATACGCCCTACAAGCGGAGCAACAAACGATTGCTAATACTCCAATTATAATCCCTACAATTCTAATTTTTCTTTTGTTAAACATTTAACCTCTCCTATCTTAAATAAATATCTTCAATATAATCAAGCATTTCGTGTATGTCAGTAAAAATTCTTTCACACATACACTTTTGCCACGGGTGCAACACCTTAGGATGCAGCGATTTTTCATCTTCGTTGAACCCTATAATAGGGATACCTTTGTCGAAAGCTATTGCAATCTCAGCCATACTCCCCAAGGAGTACACATCATTGAAATTTATAATAACCAAGTCCGAATGTTTTAGCTTATATAAATCAAGATTCATAACTTCGCGTTCTGATTTATGTTGCGGCTCATCATAAAAATTAAAGTAATCGTTTGGGTTGCAAACTCTTACCCTGTACTCGCTCTCACAACACTCCAACGCCTGCTTACAATATTTTCGCCACGCGTTACTCTTATCGAAATCTGCCTTGCCGAATTTTTGCATCCCGCCTGACAGATATATGTTATATGTATTGTTCATCAACTCACCTCTTTTGTGTTGCGTTAATCAAACACGGCATTTTCTTTTTTGCCTCCGTATAAAACTTACATTTTATATTATTATTCATGTTCTTATAAGGGGAATGCGCATTTTACGAGACTCAACCATTCTCCTTTCAAATTTAGACGTTTGCAACCGTCTGTTTAAATATTCTCTATCTTTTAACAATCACTGCACACAAATGTGTAAGGCTTAATTCCCGAATACGGATAGATGCCATCAATTATTATCCTCTGTGCAAAAAGTTTTGCCATTTTCTCTAACTGCTCCAACGTTCCGTTGTTTTCAATTATGTAGTCATACTCATAGTTTTCTACATCACGGTCGGCGTGATTACTGTCTATCTTATTTGCGCTTGGATTCCTCACGAGTATTGTTTTTGCTCCAAATTCTTTGACAGCACGGGCAATTTCATCGGGTTCTCTTATGTCTATAAACATAACATCCGCATCCACCAACCCATTTTTAAAATCCGCAATAGCCGCCGATACGTCCTTAAACGGAATATCTCCATACTCTGTAAGCATATCTTTCATATCACTCATTAACAGACGGGTTTCTTCGGTTTTATGAGTTCTTGATATACCCGCAACTTCAAGCATATCTTTTACTAAGTCTATCGCCGAATATTTATAGACGGGAACGTACTTTCCTACCGCCGTTACAAAGCTATCTTTTTCCGCAGTTCCCGAGCCATTCGTGATAAATATTGTCTTCAATTTAATTCCTCCCGTATAATTAATCAACTTGTTCGTATTCTTTTAGTATGTTTTCCTCTGATGTACAGCTCTCAATATAATCATCCCAATCCTCAAATTCCAAATCTTCTATATACGACTCAAAACAATCGCCATACCACTCCCAATTGTCAACGCCGCCACACTCTAACGCGGATAATTCTTCTTTGGCTTCTATTAACTCAGCCAGTTCATCAACTGAAATTTTTACATATTTTTTCTTATTCGTCGCAACGTGTCTTTCATTTGTTAAACCAACATCAACTCTGTTCTGTCCGTTATTTGAGCAGATACCTTGGTCGGCATCGTCAAATAAATTATCTAATAAATTATACTTATTCATCGCATATCTCTCCTTCTGTTGTTTCTATATCTACTGAAAATATAAACGCCTTCCGTCCTCGTCCAAATCGCAAGTTCTAAACATCGGGCAATTCTCCATATCACATTTACCCCAATCTAATCTTTTTCTTACATTACCACCACATTCGCAAGTGTATTTAGGTTCGCTGAATTTATCATTGTTCACATATATAGGTTGATTGTTTTGGATATATTCTTCTCTTGTCATTGATTTCTCCTTTAATAGAATATTTCCCCAGACAAAGATATAAAAGAAGGTTTCCTTGAAGTCATATGTTTATCTTCTATATGAATATTATCTTCTTTTTTGTTTTCAGGATGAATAAACAAAGCTTCGTATTTGGGTTCTAACTCTAATCCATCCATAAATTGTTTCCTTTTTACAACTTTTAAAGCATATCCTCTCTCAAGGAAAAGAGCAATTATTTTAAATACATTACTACAGTTAGTTTCTGTAAAAAGAATGTTAAATTTATGTTTGTCTGCGTAATTTATATCTTCCTCGTCTGTAAAAGAGCTATTATATAATAATGTTGTATAACTGTCTTTTACAAACTTATAATTATAAGTGTTCATTTAGTTTCCTTTCTATTTTTAAATGGATATGGTTTCATAATTGGTTTTCCTTTTATTGTCCAAAGCTTTTTAAAGAAAACTTTTTGGTAATTTAATAATTTTATTCCAAATTCTTTTTCAACAAAGTCAATAGCTTCTTCTGCTGTAAGTGTGGCTTGTATCCTATTATAATGTTTATCAAAAAAAACACTTGCATTATTTTTGTTCCTCTCCCGTAATTAATTCCGAATACGGCAAACTCTCAATCCACTTACAGAATTCACGCCACTCATCGAGCTTGTGGCTCCGACGTGACTTGTAAATATTTGCAAGAACCTCGTAATTCAGCATAACTGTCCGTCTCTGGTTATACGAGCTCGGTAAGAGCTGGATCATCTGCCACCAGTATTTCGTGTTTTTGGTTTCGATATAGAGATTTCGGAACTCATTCAGAGCACCGATAACGCACTCTAACACGGCAGTTGAAACACAACCGTTATATGTTACCGCGTTTTCTATCAGATGCTCATGACTGAAATCCTCAATCGTAAACTCCTTATCTGCAATCTTGTGCATGGTTGAGCAAGAGTTTGCAACAGTACCGACCTTATATGTATCGAATTCTTTCCCATTAATGGACTATCTTTTACTATTGTTTTTGTGTGCGCTAAAATATAAAAGAGAAAAGAGAAAAGATTTAGCATATTTTCAGCTATGTCTTCAAACATTGCTCCTTTCATTATAGGAGTTGTAATTTCTGCGAACACACGATTATACAAACAATAGGACACCATTTCGGTTTTCATGGGCTTCGTTTCCTAAAACCCAGCTACGTATCAATAGTAGCCCTACTCCCCCCGCCCAGAAGGCATAGGGGATAGCCTCTACAGGTTCATTTCAAACACACATTTTAAATGTAAAACTTTAATCTATGTTTACTAAACTATAGCCTTCAATCTCAGCTTTAATTTCAAGCTGGTACAAATATTGCCCCATAGCACTTGCTTGTGATTTCCACTGTTCCATAGGACAATTCGGTTCAAAGTCAAGCTTACCAGCCGCTCTCTTTATAATCATTGCATGGAGTTTATTATACTTATCTTTAACAAAATAATATTCTCCAATCGCTCTACTCCTGTAATCATCCGATTTTAGTAATTCAATAATCTTATCAAATGTCATAATAATTGCCTCCTTAAAATAATAAATTATTAGTTTATAAATTATATATGTGTGTTTGAAATGTTTCCCACGGGATTCCAATGGGTGGTTCCCCGTTAGCCACGCAGAAATATAAGAGAATAGGACACCATGTTTCAGATATCTTAAATCTTTTAAAACACGATATCCATAATTTCATCTTTAAAGTTTTCCATAAATATCACTCCTTTCATTAAAGGAGCTGTTGGATTCGCGTGACCCCTATCGATAAATAGGAAAAATGTTTCATTGGCAGAAAGAACCTACCAGTACAGCGGAGCCGTAATATCCATATATACAGTAATCATCCGCATAAATTTACGATGGTCTGTCCCCGCTTTGCTAAGTTTTTTAGCAAGATTTAAATCGTTTTCACCCAAAACATTTGACGTTATATCACTATCACTTTTATACCAGCTGTTCATCGCATTTCGTGCTGAATAAATTGCTCTTGCTATATTCTGCACACTCACATTACTTATTTGTATCATACTAAATTCCTCCAACTCTTATTTGATACTATATCACGAATAGTTGTTCTATCAACCTCAAACTTCTTGGCTAAAGCAACCGCACCAAACTCTTTATCACGCTTTATATAAACTTGCCTGATATATTTAACATTCTTTTCTGTAAGTTTGTGTGCATGATGTTCTTCACCACATCTTTTATGTTCCAAATCATTATCATAAGCGTGTTTTGTATTTTCTGAGTATGTACACCATTCAAGATTATCAATTGCATTGTTCAACTTATTCCCGTCTTTGTGATTTACACACGGCAGGCTATTTGGATTAGGAATAAAAGCTTCGGCAATAATCCTATGAACTCGCTCCATTTTTCCATTTAAAACAACCTCTTTGTACCCACCTCTATCAACACATCCAATCATCGATTCGCCGTATAAGTTACATATTTGACCTGTTGAAAATGCAACATATTTTTGTTTTACGACAACCCCAGATAAAGGGTTCAAGCTAAGGTTTAAAACGGCATTTTTAAATCTTGCAATCCTATATTCAAAAACCGCTTGTTTAGCAAGTTCTTCTGTTCCATACGTTCCAAGACTTATGTTTTTTGAATGATCACTAACAAAACATTCAAATTTTCCGCTTTTAGTCTTTCGATAACCTTTGGCTGGCATTCCTCTGATAGCCGCCTCCCAGCCCATTACCTCAACATTCTCAATCTTAATCATCTTAACCACCGCCTATCTTAACATAAATTTTTTAATATCATCTTTTATATCATTAGGAATATTCCCATAAAATTCCGCAAAAATCGGTTTGCTTAAATCTAAGCTGTATATACCCATTAGTGACTTGGCGTCTACGGCATAATGCCCCGACCTTAAAACAACATCACCACAACACCTTCCTGCCAACTTTGCAAAAGATGAAATGTCTTTAGGTGTGCTTAACGTTACCTTAACCTTAATCGTTTCAAGACTCGGTTCATCTTCCACGCAACGTTCGCAATGCGTTCCGTCATACCCGAGTTCTCTGCCACACATAATACATCTTCCACTCATTTAACTATCCAACCTTTCTATATTTAATATTTCTGCCTGCTCTGCCGTGCTTAAATCGAGAAATACATCTCTCATATATTTTCCGGCACATCCCTCACAATAATGTTCTCCGTCAATCTCGTATGCGTGTGCGCTTTCCTCTTTGCAATTATCACAGTAATATACAGGAACTTTCACGTAAGGACAACTCTCCCCTATGCACGGGTAGCCGTCTGTTGCACAGCCACAACACCGGTTTTCATATTTAATCATTCGCTTCCCTCATATCCCCCATATTCTTTATAAGGAAATCATACAATTCCTCTGCGGTTTTTATATGGATAATATCTCCGTTTTCGTCAACCGCATCGCCGTCCTCGTAATTATCTCCGAAACCCTTCTCCCACACCCAATATGAAACCCATTGGTCTGTATCGCTGAATACACTTTCGAGCAGGTTTACTATTGTGTCTTCAAGCCCTGTCGAGAATATATAACTATCTCCTCCGAATTTTCTAAGCACATTATTAATTTCGTCAATGAAGTCTTCATTCTCTTTTAGTCTGGTTAAGATTCGGCAAAACTCACTCTTGTTTATAATAGGCTTGGTTGTTTTAGATTTTTCAAGTTCATCTTCAAGTTCCCGACACCTTTCGCTGTAAAAATCCAGCGCATCCACATAGTGATCGTTTGTCGTATCATCTATAAGTCGTTGCAGTTCTTCTAACTTATCTGCGGCGGCTTTCGTTACGCCTTCAAAAACTTTGAGTCTCGCCAGTCCTCTTAAATTTGCTATAATATTTCTTGTATCCATTTAAATCTCCTCTATCTAACGTGCATTCCTATCAGCACAGAGTGGGCAATCTGCGTCTATCAATCTTGGAAAGCTCAAATACATTTTCATTGTGTTTCTCGTTGTTCGAAATCCTCACTAATTTATTTTTTTCTATCTTCATTGTATTTCTCCTTAAAATCTAACGCTTATAACTATCGCCTAAACTTATAAGTTGCATCAACTCTGTACCGTTATCGTACTTGAATACATTAAATGTTGCCGTCACAGCCTCACCTATCTTATTGTTATATTCGTTATATGTAGCACGGTCATCAATATCATATCGCTTCCCCTCGTACTCAACTATAATTCTATGTCTTGACGGGAGTGTGGGTTTTACACGCATACTTCTGTGATACGAACCTACAATAACAACTTTTACTTCTTTTTCCTCTGTGCTTACCAACTCCGCACATCCTGTAACGGATAATGCTAAACACAATATCATCAAAATACTTATAATCCTTTTCATATATTACCGCCTTTCATTATATATTTAAAATGGCTGTTTCCTATTTCGAAAACTACTTTCGACTCCTCAGATAGTGAGGGCGGTTCGTTATCTTATGCTTACGGGACATTTAACTGTTCTGCGTAAACAGCACCATATTTATTTTATTCTTCCATCCCATTTAAGGCTCGTTGTAAATTTTCTATAATTTTTTCTACATCATCTCTCTCATATACAACAACCCAATCATGCTCAGTGTAATCATTTGAATCTGTATCGTATATCATATCCCAAAAAACTTCATCCACCTCAACGCGGGTTCCCGTACATGGAATGCAATTCAACATATGAAGCACACCGTTAAAATGCCCGGATTCTACAGGACAGTATTTATCATCGTGCCCACACATAATGTTTAACCCATTGATTGTCATATCCCCGTTTTCTCCATTAGGTCTAAAATATTCATCGCTAATATCACTAAATACAGTCCCGTTTGGCATAAACCCAAGCTGTTTCCCATTAATAATCTTCATTATCATTCAACTCATTCTTTGGTATATATTTTATAATGGGCTTAACGCCGGAATCCGGGGTCAAGCATTCATCATTATCTCCCTTGCTATATAATATTTTCTTGCTATTAATCATTTCACCGTTTCTCACTTCTGATACGTTTTCTTCTTAGACCAGACATAGTCTATAAAGACATCAAAGTTTAACATAACTTGTTCTCGAATGTCTATCTTTCGTGCGACTTCAAGACGAGGATGAACTCCGTATAAGTGCTCTCCGCTCGTTGCTTCGTCGTAAAGACGGTCTAATTCTTCTTTGCATATGTACGCCGGCCACGATGTTATAATAACTTCCCACTCACATTTAAAACCGAAATAATAAAACAAATGCCTTTTGATTCTTTCCTTAAAATCTTCCTTGTCCTTACATTTCTTTAAACTTTCTTTAACATCCTCGAAAAATCTTCCGTGGTCGAAAATATTATATACTTTAATCTCATTACTGTTGAGTTCGTGTTCATACACATTCCAACATAAATTTAATTTATCCATTTTATTGTTGTACCTCCTTTGTATCCCTTTTCAAATTCATACCATGCATACGACACGGCACTCCCGCCAATCTTACGAGCATTCTCAAAATCGCCATTTTTAGCACATAATATTCTCGACGATGATACGTACACCGTTTTCAAACACCCGCTGTCGAATAATTCACGGCGTTTCTTCCCCTCGAGGAATTGTATCTTTAAGAACATAAACACTCGTCTGCCGCTTGGTATCAGTTCAAGTGCGTGTTGTATGAACTCTTGTGCACAGTTGTAGGGTGGATTTGTTATAATATCACCGTCAAACATTTCGGTACAAGCAAGAAAATCTATACCGCCAGTTCCGTACCCTCTGTCAACAAGGTCTGTTGATAAAACACTATAACCGTAATGTTTTAATCGTTTAGATAAACATCCACTTCCGGCGGCACACTCCCATACTTCCTCAGACAGTTTAACGTTGCCATCCTTGAGCAACGCATCTATTGCCATAGGGTCTGTGGCATAATAATCATCTCTTGGGCGCTCTTTGTCTGTGTGATTACTCGCACCAAGTGTTTTAAATACACTGTTTTTATTTCCTGTCCAGTCCTTATGCTTCATATGTCTATCGCTCCAACTCCTTTAAAAACTGTTCCGCAATTCCCTCTTTTATATCTCGAATTATCTCCGCTATAATATCATCAAAAGGGATGTCTTTGCCCTTATGTTTTAAATCGCGCATGACCTCCTTATAACTGATAGGAAAGTCTATTCCTTTATAATGTATTTCAATTCCGTACAGGCGTGATTCATTGAAAGAATAGGTACTTTTTCTTTCAAGTGTCACCCTACACTCATTCGAGAGTCGTTGCTGTAACTCGGCATAAATGATATAAAAATATTGTTCGTCCGTTACTTCAAACATATTAATCACCTCTTTAAAATAAATGTTTTATTTAATACTCACATTAATAGGGCTATCTATAGTCAAAGAAAAAGAAGGTGAATCTTCAGTAATAAGTTTAACATTTTTTGCAAATTCCATAATTGGATATTTCCTCTGTGCATTTATTACAATTGTAGAACGAATTCCTTCTGGAAGCACAGGAGTATATTCTATGATTCGAGAACGTATTTCTTCATCTTTTGTCTCTGTTTCAGCTTCTATTGTGATTTTATTAATTTTTGTAATAAATTCGTTTTTGTTCTGCATATTTATCTGCAAGCTTTGGTACCGCAATAGTAAGCCACTTGATGGAGTCAGGGGCATCTTTAACCGCCTCCTTCCTTTTAAATGAACAAAGGCGGACTAAAAACACCTGCCCTCTAAGATTCTTATCAAAGTAACACTTTTTATAGGTAACACCTAAAAATCTTGTTGCTCGCCGACCCATATATTCATCAAGAACTCTCTGCCAATATTTATCGAGGTGTTCTTCCGCTATAATCTTTGACCTATATTTACGTTCGCTTTTAGGTAGTTGGTTTTTCATTTATTATTTAACCTCCCGCACTCCGCAACGGCCTCTTCTTTTGATAGAAATACTCTTTTGTTTATAGAGTTTTCAACAAAGGTTCCATTATAATAATTCTCGTTACCCCAACGTCCGGATACAGAAAATGTTTCCCTTCGTTGAATTGTTTTTCTATTCACCCTGCATCGAATAATCTCATATGGAGCTGACGGGAAATATCGCGTAACAACATACACAACTTGCCCTACGTCTATAACATTTTGCTTCCCAATTTCTCGTTTGAGCATATCATATACCTGACACAGATATTCTTTATCACAACTTTTTATTGAGACTTCGTCGGGGATACCTATCACCTTATTGTTTGGGAATTCCTTAGATACGATATCGAAAACTTTTTCTATAACATCTATAGGGATCTTATTCATATCATACCTGATAAAAATATATTCTTTCTCTTCGCATTCAAACTTGCTTAGCGGAAGATGGTATATACGCCATTCTTCCCCGTTGCATTTCTTCACTATTATGTCATTCTTTATTTTGTTTTCTTGCACACAACCACCCTTTCATACCTATTAAGATACCAATATCCTTTTCTATTTTTGTACATATCCCTATCCTTGTCTTTAATCTCTATGACATCGTTTTCGCAAACAGGGTTAGCGTTAAAAACATTCATCATAACATTTACAGAGCCATTTTTACCCGTGCCGACAGATTTTGTCATAAGCATATACGCAAACTGTTCTCCTGTAGCCCTGTTTTTAAGAGGAATAATCTTATTTACAAAAAGTTTTTGCCTATCCTCAGGTCTGTTTGTTGTCAAATCAATATAACCCAAAATCTCTTTTTGATTTGCACATTTAATCTTAAAATCCAAATCTTTAATATGCAGAGACTTAATGTAGTTCTCGCATTCAATTAACAAGCCGTGCATATCCGTAATTGTGTATGCCTTAGCAACTGTGCCGTCTTTCTTTTTATTTGTTGAATGTCTTGATATAATATTCTCTAAGGATTCGGACTTGATTTTATCCTTTTTAACTGACTTTGCGATTCCGTTATTAAAAAACTCAAACATCTCATTAATTCTAAGCAATTCGGCACAATTCCCAAACTGCATAAAATAATCTATTTTAATAAGTAGGTCTAATTGCCGTGTATTGACAGATGTTTTGGCATCGATGTCTAAGAGTAAATCCATAAAGTAAGTGTAATTGTTATCTTTAAGCGAATACAATTCGTTAGAGATTGTACTATTCATATACTTAACAGATTCAATTCCTTTTGAAATAATATTACTTTTCTTATCATAGACATACACATCTTTGGAAAGACCAAACCTTGGCGGTGAAATTTTTATGCCGTATTCATTAGCCAACGTAGTGCCATCCACAACATCACTCTCGTTGGCGGCACAATTTAAGTATGTAGCTATAAATTCTCCCGTATGATAATGTCTAAGCCACGCACACATATAACCTATAAGGCAGTAGGCGATTGAATGATTATAGCCAAACTGATAACTTGCGCTATCTTCTATTATTTGCAAGAATTCTTTCGCTTCTTTTTCAGCAATTTCTCTCGGTCGTGGAGATTTTTCGCAATATCCATCCAGTATTTTAGGAAGTGCCATTTGAAGTCGCTCGTTATCTTTTCTGCCTATAGCTCTACGAACATTGTCAGCCTCGCTTCCGCTCAGTCCGCATATCTGTTGTAAAAATTTAATAGTTGATTCCTGATACACCAAATACCCATAATCATTTTTAAGTAAGTCATCTATAATAGGCGATGGATTCTTATGTACTTTCTTTTGTATAAGGTCGTTTCTATACGAGGCTCCGGATGGTCTGATACAAGCAGTAACCAAGCTCATATCAAAAATGTTTTTCGGTTTGAACTGTCTGAGCAGCGAGTGAGCGAACTCGCCTTCCATCTGAAATATTCCGATAGGACTCTGTATCATATCATTCCATACCGCCGCATCTTCCCAATTTACCTCGTGAGACTTCGGGTATGAGATACCAGACATTCTACAAGTATCTCTTATTATCTGAATGTTCTTCAGTATAAGGAAATCATATTTAACCAAGCCGCATTCGTGAATCTCGTCCATATCAATCATTAGCGTTTTATAACCATCCTTATCAAAAACACCGTAACTGTTGTCAAGTTCGATTGGACTAATAACAATCCCTGCCGGGTGAACAGACTGCGAAATCTTTGTCCCCACCAGTCCATCATAGTAATAAAAAATGTTGGGATACTTTTCTTTTGTTTTTTCGGGGTCTACCGAAAATTCACCCTTGACCCTTGCAATAAAGTCATAATTGAACGGATTGTCTTTTGATTTATCATCGAATTTCCGTTCGTGTCCCTCATTCCATTGGTACATCAACGCGCGTCCAACTTCGTCTATAACACTTTTTTCGGCAAGCGTACCATACGACGGGACTCTCGCTGTCTTTTTTACTCCAAACCGATTGATGATATACTCAAAGATTTTTGGTCTGTCCTCGGCAATAACATCAACATCTATATCGCCGACTTCCTTTCTGTCCTCGTTAGCAAATCTCGAAAATACTGTATGCCACGTTTCCGGATTAAGGTCTATAATATCAGTCACATATGCAACTCTTGACCCTCCCACAGAACCTCTCGCATTGCCGACAGCTATGCCGTTTTCTTTACACCACGAGATAAGCTCACTCATAGAAAGCATAAAACCGCTCATCTCAATCTTTTTAAATACTCGCTGTTCTTCTTCTATTGCAGATTTAAAGCCTTCAACTTGTTCCTTTGGTATAATACCTCTATCAACTTTCTCCTTAAACTTATCATCGATTGTCTTTTTGAACATTCGATTGTCTTCTTCTCTGCCTTCATATAAGATAGGATATTTCAAAGATGTGTCAATCTCAAAATCTTCAACGCTGTTTGCCATAACGTTTGTATTCTCAATAGCCTGCAAATACAAATTCTCGGGAATACAACCTTGCTGTTTGAACGCCTCAACCAATTCGTTATATGCTTTATAGGTTAAATCAAAGGCGTCCTCATCTCCGTAAGACTTGCGCTTTGCTTTTAATAAGATTTTCCTACATTCGGCTTTATATGGAGATAAACTATGTGTATCAGTTCCCGCTATAAGAGGCTTTTCATATTTTCCGGCTAACGTTGCAAGGTGAATATTGTATGCCTTTTGGTCGGGGTGATTATGCGGTTGGATTTCCAAATAATCGTAATGTTTCACCAATCTTTCGTATGCAGGGTGAGATATTGACAGCTTATTAAGCGGAGAGGCCAAACAAGCACTTATCTTTATCACGTTAGAAGACAATTTAAAAAATTCATCAAATGTCATTCTGTTTGTATAATAAAAATGGTCTTCTTGGCAGGATGTTGATACTGCTTTAAGCAATTCCTTTACGCCATTATAATTTTTGGCTATAAGCACGGTATGATAGTTATCTCTTATCTTTTCATTAAGGCTCTCGGTTAGATAAATCTCCACTCCCATTAAAAATTTAATCCCAACCTTATCACAATACATCTTTTTCGATGCCCAACCAAGGGGTTTCGAGTGTTCTGTCGATGCGATAGCTGTTTGACCTAACTCTCTGGCATAATCAACATAATCCTCCCACTTGGTACAACTGTCAAGCAAAGAATAGTCACTATGCAGATGATAGCATACGAAGTTGTTATCCATATTTATTCACCTCTTACCTCTCCAAATATTTCTCCTGTATCATCTCTCAAACACTCCGGTACAGACAAAGGCTCTTTATACTCAGTACCGTCCCATTTGTATTGATGGTCGTATTCCTCATATGTAGTAAAGAATCTCCGTGAGGGCGGGTCATAATGTATCCCTGTTTCAAAGTTCGCTTTGCCCGTCAATCTGTCTTTTATTATATTTAAAACAACAGAATACTTGGCATACTCTGTCGGCTTGTCCGTAGTTAGTGAGTCTTTCTCTTTTTTTGTAATCCGGCGCAACCCTATGGCTCTATGAGCCAGATTTATAATGCTACTGCTACCCGCAATATTGTATATTCCGATATTTTCTCTGTAATCTTGAGTTTTGTTAGGATGACACACAAGAAATGTGATGACTTTATATTTTACACTAAACTGTATAAGCCAGTTTACAAATTCTTTTTCTTTATCATTTCTGTTAGTTTCATTAGCTTTAAGGTCAATCATCATCAAGTTGTCTAAAATCAAACAACGGCAGTTATGCCGTCTTACAGATGCCTCCATACTCTCTTTTATACTTTCTGCATCGTTAGCCCAATCATCACGATATATCTTTAAACGTCCTCGATAATGCTCGTCTATAAGTTGTCTTGCCAAAGGTTTTACTTTGTAGTATTTGCCCCCGCTGTCGGCTGTGTATTCATTAAGATTTCTGCACCCAGCCATTAAATGGGTTATCCAGTTTTTTGTCATCCAAGTCGGCAGCTCTTTGCTGAACAACCAACAGTCACAATCTTGGTCTAAAGCCTGTGCTATCAAATTCCCCAACAAACTTGTTTTGCCCGCTCCGGGCGTACCTGATATGATATTAAAACTTCCGTAAAAAAACCGTATAAGTTCTTTATCAACTTCTTTCAGCCCAATGTTAATTCCGTCTATATCAGCCATATCAACCTCTTTAATATCGGAGAAATCTTCTACGGACGGTACGGGACTGTCCTGTGCGTGCGTAATAATCTTTAACAATGCCTGTTTACCACAACGAACAAGAAATTCGTTTAAGTCCTTTATGTGTAGTTTCTTGCCATTTATCTCCACCACGCTTGGCAAATCGACAATCTTACAACGCCACGACCCTATTCTTGGAACAATATTTTTTACATATTTCTCTCCGCTTTCATCATTATCATAAGCGATGATAATTTCTTCAAACTGTTCAAGCCAATCCCAATTCTCATCAAGCCAGTGCGTATTTCCGTCTCCTAAAGGTATGCTAACGGCATTAGTAAATCCACTCTCTATTGCCGCAAGACAATCCCCCTCTCCCGTTGTAATGAGAAGCGGGGAATTGACATTAATTTTATTCATATTATAAAGCAGCGGCGTTGTGTCTGATTTCGGGAGGCACCATGTTTTTGTTTCTCCGTGCCGTATGGGTTTGCTGGGTCTGACTTTACACATCGTGAATACGTCATTAGTGTCGTAGTATTGGAACAACGTATTCCCGTCTTTATCCTGTTGCACATCGGCATAGTCAATGGTTTCTCTTGATATGCCTCTCTTATTCCAATATTCATACACTTTATCTTTGTTATCAGCGTACACAGGTTTAGGGTATCTGTATTGATTTTTTGTTCTAACGCCAATCTCGCCGAGAGCGTATTTTATATCTGCCAAATCAAACAGTTTTTGTATGGCTTGTGCATAAGTTAAACCCTTATACATAAAAGTATCAATAATATCATAATTACGTCCACATGCGCCGAAGCAATGATAAGCCAACGTTTTAGGATTCCATATAAATGAGGGCGTATTTTCCTGGTGGAAAGGACATAACCCTTTTAAATTTTTCTCATCAAAATCTTTAATATCCAGTTCGTCGGCTATGATAAACGCCATTTTGTCGCCCAATTTTTGCTTTGCTTTATCTATGTATTTTCTGTCTATAAGCAATCTACCACTTCCTTATTGTTCACGTTTTCTAAAAGCAAGATAAGCATCAAGTTCCAATCCCTCATAGTATTGCGATTCCGTTTGCCATTTCGGATTTCCTACATAATAGTCATTATCCCAGCCTCTTAAAATTAAATATGCTTCCATAGCTTCTTTTAAAGTTTCGCCATTGGTACAGTATGGGGCTAAGTCACCCCCGTGAGAAATAGCTTCTTCTATTATCCTGTTCAAACACTCAATTTCCTTGTCTACGTCAATCATTTAATCACCTCCGCTCACAGAATTCAATGTTCTTATTCTTTCCTTCGCAATATCATAGTAATTCTTGTCGATTTCACATCCAATAAAATTTCTACCCAACTGTAGAGCACTGACCCCACAACCGCCTATCCCCATAAAAGGGTCGAGAATAACATCCCCCTTTTTGGATGAATTTGCAATTAAAATATCCGTAAGAGCTGTTGGTTTTTCTGTATCGTGAATTGTCTTATTGCTTTCGTCTTTCATTTTTTTGTTTGGTATTGTAAGCACGTCAGACGTACCGCAATTATTGATTCGTTTATGCCGTCCCTTCCGGAGCATTATTATATATTCAAACTGACTCATATACGTCTGTCCCATTATTTTGTTGTCTTTGACCCAAATAAGGCACTTGATATAATGAAAATTTGAATGTTCTATAACGTTTAGATAATGCCCTATATTTTTATTGTTCGTCATTATGTAACAATGCGAGCCATCTTTTAAAACATCGTAAAACTTTGGTAGCCAATCCTCAATATCCAAGTCGTTGTTCTCGAATACTTTCCCGCTATTTACTTCTTTTTTCTGAAACATACCACCAGAATTTCCCCCACTTCCTCTTGCTGTAATCCTATATGGGGGGTCTGTAAAAATCATATCGACATACACTTTATTTTCAATCATCGAATCAAGAACATCCAACGCATCCTCATTAAAGGTTATAGCCTTTTCCCTGCTCTTGCCTGCATCAACAAAATTCATTTAAATCACCGAAAGGGTTCAATTGATTTAGTAGCTGCACCCTTACCTTTTCAATTTTATTATTATATTTAATTATTCTCTATGCAGTCTTTGCTCCGACAGCAATGCTCCCGCGCACCGCACAAATAGTTACAAAAAAAATCATCTTTTTTAAATTTGTTCAACTCCTTACCTTTTTGGGCGTACTGTGACTCAATCTTATCTGTGAATGTGTTATCATCTTTAATTTTTGTAATTGTCTGTGTGAACCATTGAATAGAATCATTAAAATCTTGCTCATTAAATTCAATAGTGACTGTGTCGTCTGCTCTGAACATATTGAAAATCAAATGTGATGGGGACTCATTAAACTCTTTTTTGATATACAATGAATACAAATAAAGTTGTCGTGCATATTCGGCTTTTTCTTTGTCGTTTTTAAACTTTGATTTTGATTTATGGTCTACAATTATATACCTATTTGTGTTCTTGTCCTTGACAATTAAATCTATAAAGCCTATAAATTCGTTTCCGTTAATGTTAAGGTGAATTTCTCTTTCGCTATCAATTAAAACCCAATTATCGGGGAACCCATTAAAATTCTCAAAATACTCTAACCCCTTATCGTGGTAGCTTTCGTTAAGGTCAACATATTTATTGGGTGGGAAAGCCAATTTGACCTGCCCATAGTATTCCTTTTCATATGTAGAACCCAACTCATATAGTTCCAACGTGCCATCTGTATATCTTTCAAACAAACTATGTCCCAACGTTCCCCATTCGGCAAACGCATTATCGATCTTTTCTAATGGTGGGTCTTGTAGGTATGACAAGTAAAAACATCTTGGGCAATTTTCGTAACAATTAACACTCGAGAAAGACCACACCCTATCGTCGAGCATAAATTTTATCTTATATTTCTCTAACTTATCCATTTTTATCATCTCCTATAAAGTGAAAGGGCGGCACCTTCGCCGCCCTAAATCAATGTAAAATTTTAAAATGGGAGGTCACTATCGTCCTCGTCCTCATCGTCCGACTGAGCAGAACTTTCTGTTTTTTCGCTGTCGTTTTCGGTTGACTTGCTCGACTTACGCTCAACAAATTCAATATCATCTACAACGACTATCTTGTCTTTGTGTTCTCTGCCGTCTTTATCTGTCCAAACGTTATCATCAAGATAACCCTCTACCGCAACCTTATCTCCCTTACCAAAGTACTTGGCAAGAAAATCTGCACGATTTCTCCAAACGTTACAGTTTACGAATACCGCCTCAGGGTGATCTTTCTCCTTGTTGTACGGCTTGTCGATTGCAAGAGAAAAGTTTGCAAAGCTTATGTCTGATGCCGTTTTTTTTAGTTCAATATCTCTCGTCAGACGACCAATTAAAATAACCTTATTCCTTATCATTTAGCCACCTCAAATTTGTCTTTCAGTTGTTCCAATACCTTTTCACAAGCCTCTTCAGTTTTTAAGCTGTTCGGATTCTTCTTACCGCCATTATTTTCTGATATAACAGCATAAACCTCATCTTTACTTACCCCCGACTCAATAATTCTACCCATAAGAGTAATTATCTCATCCTTAAGTGAACTAAGCTTGCCTGCGGGTGGCTCAGTTGTATCCTTTTTTGCCACAGGGGTATATCCCTCTCCCGAGTTCGCCCACTGAATAATCTTTCGTCCGTGATTTTCTGTAAGCAATGTAGGCCCTTCTCCCTCAAATATATGAGTGTTATCTTTTTGTACTTCCGCACAGTTTGTTTTTTGGTCTATAAGGAACGTACACGTGAACTCATATTCAAAGCCATCTCTTTGCTTTGCTCCAACGCCGAGCTTTTGAACCGAGGTTTTACCCCTGTCATCCTTATTGACTTCGTATTGGTCTTTACCTCTCATTGTCGCAATGATATGTATCGGCGAATCAGCAATAGCATCAATAAAGCGGTTATGTCGCGGAGTGATTTTACCCCATGCCTGATAGGTTCCTCCCGCCTGCTGTTGAAGTTCAAGACAGCCGCCCTTGCCTTCCCATTCGTGAGATGACGAATCAATAATAAGAATGTCGTACCCCTCTGATACCGCAAAGTCAATTAACTCAACATACTTCTCGGGATTATGCGGCGGTTCAATATCGACTATGTCATAGTCAAACTCATTAGCATAATAGTATCCTCTTTTTTGTTCCGTGTTGGCTAACAAAATTTTAGCATCCTTACCTGTTTCTTTTTTAATCTCTTCAGCCATACCACTTGCCAAACGCAAGCTTCCATAAGTCTTGCCGCCACCGGACGGTGCCATTAAAGCCAACTTGACGTAAATTTTCTCTCTTTTTGCTTTTTTTACTTGAAATGCCAAGTATATCTCCTCCAAATTAATTTAGTATCTATGTAAACGCCATTTCAGACGATAATAAAATTTATTATATATAAACTTGTTTTCACAAGGTGAAATGAATGTTACGCTTTATTATTCTCTGCCAATTCCTCGATTAAATAGTCAGCTACCATTTCGTTGGATATATTGGCAACGACAACACCGTCACTGCCGTCAATTAACTTTTTACCGTAATCTTGAATCTCATTGAGAACTTTAATAAGTCGTTGTTTTGTTATCATATGCTTACACCTTTTCCTTTTAAGAATATGTACAAATCTTCAGCGATTTCATCTATTGAGCAACTCGGGCACATATCTTTGTTGCTTATAACTTTCGCATTAGCATAATCGCATTTCAAAATTAAATCAATTATCTTTTCTTTCATATTCTGCTTTCCCCTCAATATAGTCTTTCACGTTTATATCAAGATTATTGCTCGCAAATAAGTCACCAAGAATCCTCGGTGTATATTTCTGCGCACGCAATTCATCTATTGTACTGCATATATCCTCAATCATAGGCAACATATCAGTATAATACTTTTGTAGCTTTTTAGCTATCTCTGCCTGATTCTTGACGGAAATTCTTTCTACCACCGCCGCATCTTCAAGGCGATTCAGCCTGAATCCATCACGAGAGTTAAGAGCCTTTCTGCCGTGATAGTGCTTAACGTCTTCCAGAATAAGATTAGCTCTCATCACTTTATCGCCAATTTCTTTGGCGTAGCTGTTACTGCCATACGTTTTCAAAATATATCTGACACTTTCAAATCCGTCTATCATATTTTGAACCTCTTCGTCTTCTTCAAACGAATACTTTGACAAATCAAAAGATTCAACTTTTGACGAGGACACCTCTTTCCTACATTCGGATATTTCTTTTCTGCTTAATGTTTCTTGCCTTTTTACACTTCCGCACTCAAGCGAAACAACGTACAAATCCTTTCTCATATAAAGCGGCAAAGAATGATTCAGTATGGCAACCGCGGTTTCCTTTTTAGTCCACGTATCAGCTAAGTTTATATTTGTGGTACAACTCCATCGCCCGTTTGCGCTTTGATTGATATATTTATATCCGTCTGTAATGCAATATTGGGTGTTGCTCATTAAACCGCCGCCTTTTTACGCCTTGTCCTGCCTAAACCGGCCTCATAATATTGAGAAATCATTTTGGCAATATGATAACAAGCCGAATCAGCGCGTCCCGGACGCACAAGGTCACACTTTACATAGTTGTTGGCGGATGCAACCAACATAGACGGTACAATTTTTTCCAACGCCTTTATAAGCATCTCATCGTCCGCATTCTCATGTTCGGCAAAAAATGTCGCCAAACCTGTAATTATCGCACTTGATAAAGAATCCTTATCTCCATACCACGTGTTACGGATAACCTTGAGAACTCTTTCGACCATTTCATTTCCGTATGTTTTTTGCATTCTTACAAATTTGCTTACAGCACCAATAATATTATCGAATTTCTGCCCACAGTTTTTGTTGTAATCAAAACGATATTTATGGAAAAGTTCAACCAATTCAAGCGTTTCCTTATCCTTTTCCTCTACACGGCAATGGAATACCTGATTAGCAGTCAACTGTGTTCTGCCTGTGTTCAAGATGTTGAATCTGCGACACTCTTGTTCATAAGTCAACCCCGTAAGAACCTGACAAACAACCTCTTTATAACCGAGTTTTTTCATCGCTTCAATTCTGTGTTGGGCGTCAAGACACCAAAACTCGCCATCCCTAAAACTTACAAGACCTATGCCAACTATATCAGGCATAAAATTCTTTGCAATCTTATTTACCTTTGACTGTTTAAGTTCCCTTTGATAGCCTGCAAACTTCAAGCTGTCTATCGGGATTCTCTTTAGCATAGGCTCCGGGACTCTTTTTTCTTCTGTTCTGTTAAATAGCTTCATCTAATTTAACTCCTTCTTTTTTATAGTTTAATATATTTTGAATAATTTCCGACTCTTTGAGCGCAATAGTGCTGTTAGAAGTCGGGATATTATTTTCGTTTGAATCAATCTCAATAAAGGCATTTTTCTTAAACTCGGACAGCCATTCGTCAATATCGATGTCTTCGCTGCCGTCAACTATGGTCTTTACGGCATAGATATAAAGCGGCAAGTTCTTATCCTCATCTGATATTCCGTTTGTCATCGTAAATGATTTATAGAATATGCAATCACTCAACATAGTTTCATCGCCGTATTCCGCATACCAACCTACTGTAGCATTCATAGTTTCATTGCTAAAATCGCAATACGGACAGTTTGTTGTGAGCATAAGAGATTGTATCGCAAGTTCATCACTTGTAAACTCCATTGCAAAAGTCAATAAGTCCTCGGGGTCATCTTCCGTCAACGCAAACGTATCATCCGAATCATCTATCGTATCGGGGCAAAAGTCATCATTTTCATCGGCGAGCATATCAGAATCATCATCAAAGGCGTTATCCAAAACGGGGGCTATCATATCCTCACAATTTTTAGATAAATATTCGTCAAGCATCTCATTCATCTGATTTAATCTGCTTTCAATAACGCTCTTGTTCTTTGTACTTTTCTCATACACCGACACATAGCTATCATAAATTTCGTTGCCGTCCTCGTCCAACTCGTCTGTATTTATGACTTTGCGATATTTAATATCAGACACGAAATCCTGTAAGAATTTACCGTAGCACTCCAATTTATAACCTCTGCTTAAAAAATATGCAAAGTTGGCTATAACAATAAAGAACTCCTTGTTCTTCATATGAGCCTCTAACTCATCTGAAACGACGGTTGTTTCATCAAGCTTGTCTAACAACTCTCTGAAATTCTCAACATCTTCTTCCGAAATACAATCAGCCATTTTCAGACACAAATCCTTATAATTCTTTACCCATCCGTCTATGCCAAACGAAACAAGGCTTAACGCCTCACCAACACTTCTTTCGGTGACACCCTTTATTTTGTTTTGCGACGTAAAACCACACTTGTCCAATATAAAACGATGCTCCGACAACTCTTTCATAATAGAAGCAAGCTTATCTCCAAGGCTGCTTTTACCTATCTGAGCTACATTCATCGGCGACCCGCTGTTGTAATCGAGTATTTCCAATTTAATATCATCATCCGTACAACGATGCTTTACTTGCGCGGGAATCATATATTTTTTTATCTTGCTTCTTAATTCCGGCGGCAAATCCCCAAATCTTAAGCCGCGAATGTCAATCGTCTGTCTAACACGCTGTCTTTTCCCGTTTTCGTCAAGCACAGGGATATAATCACCTTTGCGGTTTTTCTTTAACCCAAATCTACCTGTCTTATTAGTCTTTGTTTCATAGAGTATGCCGTCATAAGTAACAAGATAATCTCTTGTCTTGGGATGAATAGGGTACTCCCCGTTCACATACTCTTTAAGACTTGTCAAGCGTTGCTTGCCATCTATCAGCCAAGCAACCTCACAGCCGTTTTTGTCGAATTGTGTACATATTAATAAAGGAAGGAACTCACCGCCCTGAATTACTCTGCGTACAAGGTTACTCTTTTTCTCCTTTTCCCACTGCTCCGCATATCTCTGTAGAGGGTGGTCTAATCTGAGTTCATCAGTATTCATTTCTTCTATGTATGTTGATAAAGGTAAATTCTTATCCGTTGTAAGCGGAATATCTCTTATCTTCATTTCATTTGATATGTTTTCGTTTAGCATTTTCTTATCTCCTTTTAAAATTCCCTTATCTGCGTCTGCTTCTTAATATAGATGCCTTTTCGTATATCCTCATACTCTTTATCGCATCCGAATATTTTTTCTTTGATATTCCCATTGTGTTGACAATATCCTCGTCATCAAACCCGATGAGTTTAAAAATGATTATGTCCTTTTCTGCTGATGAAAGCTGCGTTAAATATCGCTTGATTTTGTCGGGGTCTGTGTTGTCTTCAACTTGTGGGGCCGCAACTACATCAAGTTTGGTCGTGGACTGGTCTTCAGATATTGGCACATCAAGACTTTCCGAGCAATATAACGCCGCTCTTTTATCTCGGTCGCTACAATCTCTGAGTTCTGTGTTCGCCTTACGCTTAATAACGTTGGCGGCGAACGTAAATATATTTGACTTTGATTCGTCAAAGTTTGCCATAGCCTTTGTTAATTCGTATCCCGCCATACTTTCAAAATCATCATAGTCCAGTTTAGTCAGTTCATATTTCGATTTATATATTGCCTTCCATAACGGAACAATAATTTTTTGTTGTATTGAACACCAATTATCTTCTAATATTTCGCAAGCCATCTTTGTCACCCCTCTATAAACTGTGGACACTTCGATATTCTGTAAGAACCGCCCTCGGTTTTTGTCTTTTTCGCCGTCCACCCCTCAATGGGTATCAGTTTCTTGCTCCACGAACAACCACCACAACAATTCTTACACCGCCAACACAACTGCCCTTGTGTGTTGCGCTTTTTAACATAGCTCTCACTCGCTCCAGCACTAAAACATTTACGAGAACAATATACTTTGTCTTTCCTCGTTGTTCTGAATTTTCGCTTACATTGTTTACATTCTTTTAAGTATCTCATTGTTTATCTTTCCTTTCTCATTGTTTTCGTTTATAATAAAGTATTCTCTGTGAAACTCGTGTTATTGTGAATTCATGTTCAGCATTACTACCCTCCTGTATCTAAACAACAAGTTGTACAAACGAGTTCCCATTTTGAGTACTATTCTATGTATAGTTCACAAAATTAACACTCAGCACCAAATAAGCGTTGACTTTGTGTTACAATTGTGTTACAATACACTTATCGAGTTATTCAAATATTGTAACACTATGCAATACATTGCTTGTGCTTTTACTTTGTGTCTGTATTAAGTATAGCACTCATTTTGAGTATTGTCAATAGTCTAAATTCGATTTTTGAGTACTTTCGTGCAGGTTTAACAAACGAGGTGTCCGAGTTTTGAGTACAATAAACAAAATTATTCTACTGTTAGATGAAAGCGGCAAGTCTCAAAAAGAATTTGCTGATTTTTTAGGAATTACCAAAAACGCCATCACCGACTGGAAATCCGGACGGATTAAATCGTACAGAAAATACATTCCTAAAATTGCAGAGTTCTTTGATGTATCAACAGACTATCTGCTTTCCGACGATATGAACACTTCAACGCAAGAGAGTGAACCTCCATCAATCTCTGAGCTTATGGAAGGGTTTTTAAAACTGTCACAAGAAGATAAAGTTGAATTTATTAAGCTTGCAACAATGATTAATAACCCAAAACACAAGGTGTAACGTTATGATTTTACAAAGATTGCGACAAGTGCGATTAAGCAAAGGGTTGTCCCAACAGGACATTGCGGGCATTCTGAGTATTCCACTTCCCACATATCGTAGCTATGAGCAAGGTCGAAGGGAGCCGAATCACGAAATCTTAAAAAAGATGAGCGATGTCTTAGATGTGTCTATCGACTATCTCTTAGGGAAAGACGACTTGGACTCACTTTTCGTATCCGACCCTATCACGGGGACGAGTTCTCTATCCGATGAAGAAATGAGATTTATTCACAACTTTATATCGCTCCCGTCAAGCGAACGTGTTTCGCTGTTGAGGACAATAGCGAAGCTTATGAATAAATAGTGGCCTTTCTTTATAGCTTATCTTGTTATGATTTTGTTGTGTAACAAGTTATATTTATATTGTATCACGCTATCGCGTGAATGTCAATACAAAATCACGTGATTGCGTGTGTTTTGTATGATTAACCAAAAATGAGGTGCATTTCTTATGTATAATACACAAGAAGCAGCGGAACGCATTAAAGCGTTGCTTAAAAGTCAACACAAAAGCGTGTCGGGTATGCTCGATACATTAGGTTTTGGTGTGAACACGATTTCCGAGTTCGCCAAAGGTAAAGCGATTTCGTGTATCAGCCTTGCTAAGATTGCCGACTATCTCGATTGTTCGGTTGACTATTTACTCGGCAGAACCGACAGAAAAGAGGTCAACCGATGACGGTATCTACATATAGACAACCATCACACACAAAAGGTTTACTCCTTTCGGGAAGCACCTCCTTATCTATGGTCTGCATATAAGCCACCCTACTTACAGAAGCGTATCACTATCCGTGTAACCCATGGTGATCTCCTTCGCATTCAAGCTCTTGACTCTAATGCTTTCCCTCAACCAATCCGAAACGGAGTTTACTACCTTCCTTGCCTCTTCGAGTGTAGCTCCTTGGTCGTGTAGATACTTAATTATTCCGGCAGTGAGATAATTGAACCTATTATTTTCATTGATTAACTTTGTCCATGTGTCTTCCGGCACGATAAATCATCCTTTCTTTGGAGGTATTAATATGCAACTCAACTTAGACTGTATCAAAGATGTTTTGCTTTATTTAATTGATAATATAAATTATAAGGAGTCTGAAGATACGTGGGATGTTATCCCCGTGACCCTCAACACTCTGTATCAAGCAAAAGAGTTGGACGATTATTCTAAAACAGAAATTATGCGTTCAACTTTAGACTTGATTAAATGCGGTTATATAATATGCTTGCACCGCTCACCAAAAGATAAACCATATCTTGATGAATGTGCGGTAAGTGATATATCGCCATACGGCTATCGTTTTGCGGCTTCTGTAAAAGAACCAACAACGTGGAACAAAATCAAATCCGCTTTAAGCAAGTGCGGTAATTACACCCTTGAATTTGCTCAAGCCGCTGCGTTACAAATAGCCACAAACCAACTGACATCGCTATTGACAAAATGAGATTATCCTTAACGATTGGTATGAGTATATTTTATCACCATATTTGGCGATTGTCAATTATTTATTCGCCACTTTTGGAGATTTTGGAGGTTTGCACAAAATGAAAGAAATATTATTGTACAATTCGCCATATGTAGCGAACAGGATAAAGCGTTATGCCAAATCCAAAAATATAGCATTAAAAGATATATTGGAAGATTGCGGTTTAGGCACAAACAGCTTTTCTCATATGCTACACGGACGAGCAATCGCATTTGACAGCCTTGCTAAAATCGCCGATTATCTCGGTTGTTCCGTTGATTATCTATTGGGCAGAACTGATAATCCGAAGATTAACAAGTAATACCGAAAGGACTGACTCCGATGACAAACGATGAAAAGCTAATAAAATTCTTAAACGATAAGTTTAAAAGCACAAATTCAAACCCTGTTAGAATAAACAGACACGAATTGCCAATAATTAAACTTACCGAGGAAGAAACCATGCAAGCCATTCACTCCTTAGCCGCAAATAACGCCATCATTATCGAAAGAATATCCAACGATAATGATTTAAGCATTACTTGTGAGGTCAGACTGTTGCAGGGCTGTCTCGGCTACTTTAAGACCAAAAGACGGTTTAAGATAACTGACCGCCGTGAGTGGATACGTACATATATCCCTATTACATTGTCAGCCATAGCTATTGTAATTTCAATAATAGCTATTATCGTCAGTATTTACTCAGTCAACCAAGTCGTCTAACTAAAACAAATATTAATATTAACGAAATAATAATAGATATGCTTGGCGTTATAACGGAAACCCACCATAGCCCATCAGGATGTTTTCTTGCAAAGTCATTCATAGGGTCAACGATGTGTTCATCGAACCAGTCGCCTATATCAAATTTAAACATATGCTATCACCTACTTTCTAATTGGTATGGGTATATTATAACTCACAATAAAGAGTTTGTCAATAAACATTAGCTCTCTTTTTAGAGTTTTAGTGAACATGTATATTTATTACTTACTCTTTTGTATATTATTAACAAAAGGAGCGTTCAAAATGAACTTTTACGAAACAATAAAAGAAATATGTAATCGTAAAAAGAACATTACCTTAACTGAAATGGTTAAGGCTTTAGAATTAAGCACCTCTATGCCCACTAACTGGAAAAGAGGTATAATCCCTAACGGTGAAACTCTCATCAAATTAGCCGACTATCTCGGTGTATCTATTGATGATCTGTTAGGTAGAGATGCCCCTAATGCCTCAAAGCTTCCCTACTCCGGCAATAATGACGTTGACAGCATCATCAATGATTTACTCAGCAAAGATATTACTGACGGGGACCTCGAAGTTATCAAGGCAGTCCTTAATAAGTATAAGTAATGTCATACCTCACCATCACCCCTCTAATTGGTATGGGTATATTATATCACTGCATATAGTGATTGTCAACGAAAATATCACTATATGAGGTTATTTTGTTTTATTCAACAAATACAAGGAGCTGATTTTGTGTATAGTCCACAAGAAATTGCAGATAAAATCAAGCAATTAGCAAAGAATAAGGGCGTAAGCTTAAAGCAAATGCTATCAGATTGCGAGCTTGGAATCAACTTTGTTTCACAAATTGCAAGTGGAAGTGCAATCACTTACATTAACCTCGCCAAAATTGCCGACTACTTTGATGTATCCGTTGATTATCTGTTGGGTAGAGATGCCCCTAATGTCTCAAAGCTTCCCTACTCCGGCAATAATAAGGATGTTTTTATGTATAACTCACAAAATGTCGCCAACACAATAAAAAAATTGCTTTTAGACAAAGGAATCACAGCAAAAGAAATGTGTGTTGCTTGCTCATTAGGAGTAAACACATTGTCTAACATCCGCAGAGGCGATGTTAAAAGTATTGAAACCTTTCAGATTATATCCAACTATCTTGGTGTGTCTATTGATTATCTATTAGGTAGAGAGAACACCAGCAATACGGCTCTGCATTACTCCGGCAACAACAACATTACCGACATCATCAATGATTTGCTCACCCTTGACATTTCCGAAGGCGATACAGCCGTTATTCGCGCCATACTTAACAAATACAAGTAAAGTAATAGCACCACACGTCAAAACAATGGAGGGTCTTCTGAATCGTGATCCAGCGGCGTGATAACAATATCATCAGCACAAACCGCCTTCTTCCCTTCTTTGATTGCCTCGACATTTCCACATTCGCAGTTAAATCGACGGCTTGACAACTCACATTGCAACAACCTGATGATTTCATCGGCATCCTTGATAGTACAATTGTTATTCGCCAATACTTGAGTTATCTCTACTGCCATATACAAATTATTTTTTAAGCCCATTCCTACTCCCCCTTTCTGTTTAAAAATGTTTAAACGCTTCGTGCGCAGTTCTGATAAGTGAATACACCGCCATAGCTAACAATGCCAACAATATTACGACTTGTAACCTCGTCGACCCATCCGGTGTACTTTGTGCCAACCAATCAATAATCATATGTACTCCTCCTATCTTACCTTTGATATTTTGCAATTTTTATCTGTCAACCAATTAATTGATACCTTTGATAACACTCGCTTGTTATTAATTAGTTTTATCAATTTTGTATCTGTAAAGCAATATGTCCCCGGCTCACGTTGGTTGTAAAAAGTGAACCACTGACCCTTTTTCAAATTAAATTTCATTCGTAGTAAAAATATTATAATTCTATTAATCATCCTAATTCTCTCCTTTTGTTAATTTTAACTATTGATAAATCTTGTCGTCTGTGCTATAATTGCTATTGCCTTATGGCAAATGAAAGGAGTTGGTCTATATGTCCAAGTTTTTGATTTTGCCTTGTTCTTGTGTAAAGGCGATGCGTAAGGCAACAACAATTATACAGCAGAACCCAAACTGCTAAAGTGACCCACATATCAAGATAATGTACAGTGACATTGTACATAAACGCTGGCTTTAAGCTCATGCACCGAACAAAACTTATAGTGTCGGAGCGGATTGTCCTCATACCATACATAAAGGAATAATTAACATTCTAATCATATGTCGAATGTTTGATTCCTTAAACAAACCACAAAGGAACAATTAGCGTTTTGCAGTATGTACAAGTGAAAAAATTTAGGGAGCGGAGAAGCCTGTGATGTCACCATAGGCTTCTTTGTATTGCCAACAATCAAACTCTTGTATGAGCAGTCCATCTTAGCATTGCCGCCTTCGTTTTTGTTGAACTTACATATTGCAAATATCCGCAAAGTGTGATATAATGAATTCGTCGATTAGCACACCTATATTAACCTTACATATATCGGAGCAGAAAACATATAAATCCATATATGTAAGAGGTGATAGTTATTCGTCAACTACCCATAAGCTAAGGCTTATTAGGCTTGTAGCTCGATTAGACTTCACAATTACATTTTAGGGTGTAATTGCTTATTCTAAAGCATAAACTACCTATCAGGACCAGAGCCAGCCCCTAAAATTCTTTTCCCCTCTATTAATATATTCTTAGCCGCATTTATATCTCTGTCGTGTGTTTCGCCGCATTTTGGACAAGTCCATTTTCGTATATGTAACGGCTTCTTTCCAATAACACAGCCACAACAAGAACATCTTTGAGAGCTCGGGAACCATCTGTCAACTTTTACAAAGGTTCTTCCTTTATTCTTTGCTTTATATTCCAACATATTAACGAATATAGACCATCCGACATCTGCGACAGATAATGCTAAATGATGATTTTTCATCATACCTTTTACATTCAAGTCTTCCAAAAATATAACTTGATTCTCGTTAGTAAGTTTGTAAGACACTTTATGTAGATAATCTTTTCGCTGGTTTGCAATATGCTGATGCAACTTGGCTACTTTTAATTTTTGCCTATTGTAATTATTACTCCCTTTTACCATTTTACTTAATTTTCTTTGTTGTTTTTTAAGCGTGGATAAATCCTTTCGTAATGATTGCAATATAGGGAATTTGATTCCATCAGAACAAATTGCCAAGTCAGTTAATCCTAAATCAATGCCTATTTCTTTATCAATCTTTGGTAAGGGTTCCTCAACTTCTTCACCTTTCCAAAGAATAGAAATATAAAATTCATTAGCGGGTGTCATAGAAATAGTACAAGATTTTGCAATTCCAGTTTTATGTCTATGATTAACTATTTTAATTTTACCCAATTTGGGTAACTTAATAGTTTCATCATCTATGGAGAACCCGTTAGTAATCATAGTTTTGTAACTATTTTTAGGACATTTTTTGCTTTTGTATTTAGGAAATCCTTTGTTTGGTTGTTTAAAGAAACCAGAGAAGGCAGATTGTAAATCCATTTGAGCGAAACATAATGCTTGCCCATCAATTTCTTTTAACCATTGATGTTCCTTTTTGTAAGAAGCGGGGGTATTTATTTTGTTTTTTTTATTTTCTTCATAATATTTGATAGTGTCTGAAAGAGCTTGGTTCCAATACCACCTACAACAACCAAAAGTCTTTAATATCAATTGTTTTTGTTTTTCTGATGGAAAACATCTAACTTTATACGCTCTTATTGTTACCACCCCTTCCGATACGGCATTCTTATTTTTACTTGCTCCCTTGTCTCTCTTCGTCGGCTAAAGCCATTATTCTTGAAATTCTTTTTAGAATTTTAGGCGTGGTCGCTGACATAGTATCCTTATTTATGTTTGCCGACTATGTGATACATAAAATCAGATAATTTTTGTTATCGACTTTCGCACTCGTGCCGATGCACGAGTGTTTTTTTTATATCACCCATTACGGACAGCCGCAAGTTCAACAAAACGAAGGCGGCTTAAATATCCCTTAGATTAAGTTCTGCGCGGTTGACGCATTTACGTGCAATGCGATAGTGCGATATAGCCAATGCGCAAGTTCTTAATAGAAAGAGCATAATGTTGTCATTATGCGGCAGAGGATGTCTATGGACAAAATCCTACGCATTGCAACGCAATGCAATAGTCGCTTGAAGTTGAGCACTCAGGACAATCTGTATTACACTTATTGTTCTCGCTGTGTTAGTATGCTTTATAGTTGTAATGGCTCTCAACACCATCACTCACTATCACGAAGCGACTGTTGAAGTAAATTCAAGTTCAGTTAATGTTGAGTTAGACTTGAGCAGATAATCATAACGTGGTGGGTTGTTACACCGCCTGCCACAAAAATCTGTAGAACTTTGTCCTTATCCTCGCTTACTAAGGGGAAGCTTTTATATTGGTTTACCAACCAAATTAATCATCATATTCTAAAAGTTTTACCGCCCTTAGAATGCACATTACAGCTTGCAGTTTATCCTCACATCCTCTGTTGCTACAATTCCATTCTTGCATATATCGTTGCACCTCTGTTATAAGTGTATTTGCCTCTTTATTAAGTGTCGCGATATGTTCAGCATTGTTCATAATTTCACTTCCTCTCTTTTGTAATAGAATATTCTCTGTAAATTTGTCGCCAATCCGAAATTATATCAGCTTAGCAAAATACACAAAATACATCTTTTTACGTAAAAACTCTTGATTATGTTTTTTTTGTATGATATAATGTTACAAAAAGATTACAAGCAGTCTTGAAATCAATTTATAGATATATTATAATCTATATCAATGTAGATGTCAATAGGATAATCTATATCTTTTTAGATTTTAGACAGTTGCACAAAAAATCAGATTATTAATTGGTAATTATCACGAAAGGTTGTTGTATATGTTTTGGAGAAATTTTAAAAACCTGTGTGAATCCGCCGGAACGAGTCCTAACGCAGTCTGCGCAAGCATAGGCTTGTCAACCGCGACAGCAACATATTGGAAAAACGGCACTATTCCAAAGATTGATGCCCTCATTAAACTTGCCGACTATTTTAATGTATCAATAGACTACTTAGTAGGCAGAGATACCCCAGACCCGCCTGCTGCTCTTTTTTATAATGGGTCAGACCCTTTAAAGCAAGGGATTTCTAACATTATGACCGACATTCTTGATTCTACAGACGACACAAACAAACTTGAATTACTTAAAAATATACTGATAGGATTTACGAAATAGATAATATGCTTATAATAAGTAAAGCTGAATACAAATTATTAAAGAAGATTAAAAAGCTTAATAACGGCGAAGAAAAATATTGTCCGGAGACGAACGATTTTATAGCCTCTTTTAAACACCTCAAAAATTATGAGGTTGAGAACGCTATACAATCACTTGTGAACTCCGGACTAATCACAAATATATTTGATAAAGATAAGTATTCCACAAAACAGGCTGAAATATCCGAGACAGGACTATGTGCGCTGAAAGAATATAGAAAAAATATTCGTCACAGCATCTATAAAGCCGTATGGGATATTATAATAGCCATACTAACAGCTATTATAACCATTTTGCTTACGAAAGCCTTTAGCGATTAGGGTAGACTTTGTCGACCCACTTATGATACGCGCGCCTTGTAAAGAATGTGGCATCTTGCACACGGGTAACACCCATCTCTCGCAATTTGTTGCTTACCTCCTCTGCGTATCCGCTGAGCTTTTCGCAAGTCACTATCGGAACACGTTTAGGCGGTTCTTCCTCGGGTCTTATTAGTGGGTATCTGCCTTTTTCTCGCTTTATCCAGAGCCACCGCCAACATATAACGAGGAAAAGTCCGCTATCACACTCCTCCTTCCAATAATCCTTATGGGGAATTAACAATTTCAAATAATCAACCAATTCCATATAAATCATCCTTTCAGATTTTATTTTATATGATATTATTCTCTGTGAGATTATGCACTAAAAAAGCAGCCAAACGGCTGCTTTTAATAATCATCATTTATAAAAATGAACGGTTTCCGAATAGTAACTGTCACCATAGGTTAGTTTTATATGCGAATTAGAAATTATACTTATCTTAATATAAATACTGCCTTCATACGGAATGACAGCACTACCGGCGTAACTTCCGTCACTTTGCTTATACAAGCGTGCATTTTTAACTTCAATCGAAGATTGACTCATAGCAAAATAATTAACATTTAAGGAACTTGATGTTATGTTAGACACTGACAGCGAGTATTGCCAAAATGATACATTCCCGGAAGTTGCATACGCTCCGCCGTGATACCATGTCCCGTTGCTTTGTGTGCTCATATTTTGTATATTTCTTTTTGCACTGTCAAGATAGTCAAGAGCATATTGTCTTTGACCGCTATTCATCTTTCCCCAATTTGCATCACAAAACCACTGAAATTCATCGCGTGCTTCATAATACATCCCTTTATTAAAATAACTTACGCCCTTTTTCATACCATTGTCAAAGTCTGTTTGGCTTATTGATAATTGAGCCTTTTCATATTCTGCTAATTTTTGTTTTGCAGCTCCCAAATAATCTAATGCGTACTGCCTTTGCCCTCTATTCATCCCACTCCAATTATCATCACAAAACCATTGAAATTCATCCCGCGCCTCATAATACATTCCATTGTTAAAATAGTCTATGCCTTTACGCATACCATTGTCGAAATCTGTTTGATTCATTGCTAATTGAGTCTCTTCATATTCTGCCAAGTTTTGCCTTGCGGCCTCCAAGTAATCCAGCACATACCTTCTTTGTCCTCTATTCATTCGCCACCAATTACTATCGCAAAACCATTGGAATTCATTTCTCGCATCAATCCACAACTCATTATCGAAATAATCTATACCCTTACGCAAGCCATCGTCAAATTGCTGCTGAGTTAAGTTGTCTTTTTTTTCAATTTCTGAGACTCTTTCCTTTGCGCTATTTAAATAATCAATGACGTATTGTTGTTGCCCCTCGTTCATTCTACCCCAGTTATAGTCCCAAAACCACAAAAATTCATCTCTTGCCTCATAGTATTGTCCATTATTAAAGTATTGTATGCCTTTTGCCATTCCGAGGTCAAAATCATCTGTTGAAAGGCTCTGCGCACCCCCACTGCCGAACACCGTTGCATTTAGACTTACGGTCAACACAACAATGGTTAATAACCTTGCCATAATTCTTTTCATAAGATACATTCACTCCTACATTTTAATTTTTTATTAATAAATCTTTAAATTAATTATAACATACATTAGAACATATTTCAAGTAATATTTTGGGAATTTTTAAATATAGTGAATTTCTGCTTAATTAATGTATAAACAGATTTGCGTTTCCTTTTGGACTAACGTATATACCCTCATTTGCTATTCGTCCTTTAATCTTGCCAGTGGGGCGCGATAATCTTCAATTAATTTATATAATGGCTCGCCACCCTTAAAAAAATTATAGTTATCTTCAACTCCGATGTCTTTTAATATTGTTTTTGCTGCCTTTTCGTTTATTTGAGAGTTCAAACTCGGACACCCCACCTGTCTGACAAACAAGTCCTTGCGCCATTTAGAATAACGATGTTTATATATCTTTACAAAATTCTTTTCCGGGCTTGTCATATAACACCCGTAAGCTTCAAGTCTTTTCCCAAACTCCTTGAACGTCATTGCATAAAACCTTTTATCCGTCTTTTTGGTGAGTTTTTTCAAAATGTTTGCTATTACTAAAACCTCGGCATCATCTTTATCCTTATATTTTTGATAAACTTTATAGTCAGATAAGTTATTACTTGCAATTCTCACCGTTAATTGTTCAAAATCTTTTTGATTTTCCGTAGGGGTTCTGCCTATCAAGTGAAGATTATACAAGACAATCAACAAAGCTGTTCTTTTGTTCCCATCGTGAAAAGCGTGATTTTTGACGAGTCCATAAAACAGGGTTGCGCACTTTTCTAACGGATTATTCCACTTATTCTTGCCGCCAAAGACAACCTCTTGCCTATTAACGGCAGAATACAACAAATCAGGGGTCTTAACGCCGTATAGCACCTTTTCCCCCTCATTTACAAAGTAATCCGTAATTAAGTAGTGCGCACGGAGAACGTCACTGGGCTTTATTAAAAAACTATCATAGTTTTTATTGACTATTGTTTTGGCATAACGAAAATAGTCATCTCTTAGAAAATCAGGCAGCAAATCCATAACATTGAATCCTTTAATCATATTTGTCCTACCTTTCAACAATATAATATATACTATTTATTATATTGTTCTCTAAAGGTATTACATTCTTAATATACCACAAGTTGTATTAAATTTCAATACATTATTGCAAAATATCGTACTATTTAGTACGAAACTTTACATCTTTTAAAATAATTTTTAAAGAGTTATAATATTATTATCCGCTTGACTGCATAATACTTTATAATATTAGAGTTCAAATATAAAAAGGAGTCAAGAAAATGGATAATATTATTAACAAAAGGATTTTGGATTTATGTAACCAAAAAGGGTGGAGTGTATATAAACTCGCCAAAGAATCCGGAATCCAGAATTCAACAATAAATGCAATGTTTAAAAATAACCACACCCCAAACTTTTACAGTTTACAAAAGATTTGTGACGGACTGCAAATAACTCTATCCGGCTTCTTTGATTGTGAGTTGTTTAATTGTTACCCCACATCAATTATTATTGATATGTGGAACAATCTCAACGGCGACGACAAAGAAAAGGTTTTAATATACATGCACGGACTACTTCATAAAGAAATACCAAGAGAAGGACTTAACGATGAACTACGAGGAACTATCGGCGATAGCCAAACCACATATCAGAAAAAATGACAACATTCCGTCCAACAGTTTCCTGTTGCTATCACAGCTACACATACCCTACAAAACAGAAATGCAGTGTGCGGATGATTTTGAGGGTATAAACCCATTATACAACACACCCGCATTCCTCTACACCGACAAAGATGGAAACAAAACTGTATATTTTAATTCAAAAACAAAATACTGGAATTTTTATATATTCCATGAGATTGCCCACTTTTTATTGGGGCATAAAGACGATTGCCCTCAAAATGAAATTGATGCTGATATGCTCGCGTGTATATTAATTGCTCCGAAAGAAAATCTCCCGTCTAACATTAAATCGGCAAGGGATATAAGTTCTTTATGCCAAATTCCTATTGATAAAGCTGAGATGTATTGGCAAGAAATAAAGCCAAACAAAAATCGGCGAATTATTTCCTTGTGCATATGCGCTTTGTCCACAGCTTTGGCTATAGCTGTCTGTGCCCATACCCTGCCGTCACAAAACGCAAATACAGATACCCCTATAGAAGTAGAACAGGCCGTACCACAAGAAGATGCAGCCCCTGACACGGCAGAAACCACGGTATATATTACAAATTCGGGCAAGAAATATCACCTGCCCGAATGTCGCTACATAAAGAACAAAACGAATGTTATTGAATGCTCTATATCTGAAGCTATTAGTATGGGTTATCAGCCTTGCAAAGTCTGTGTATGGGGTAAGTAAAAAAACCGTTGTAGGCGGTCTTTACTTATTCCGAACTTATGACATCCCCCAAGTCTGTGCTTTTTAAAAAAGACATATTATTCATCATCGTCTTTGCTGCATCTGCACTATTAGCGCTCTTCGCTTCTTCAACCGAAGCCGACAAAGCGTCCGAAATACCATTTAAACTATGTTGAGCTGAAAGTCTGTCAAAAGAACTGTTCATTAATGAGATATATTTTTTCATTGCCTCATACCCTTCCTTATAACAAGAAGGCGGTGTTATCTCTGACAAATCTTCTAATATCTTATCCGTTTTAAACTTGTTTGTTTTTGCCTGAGAAGATACTTCCTCAACAGCGTATTTTGAACTCGAAAAAGAAGCACTGTTAAGTCTTGTAATGCTTTCGTAATAGCTTTGGTGTACATCATAATATCGTTTAGCTAAGTCTCTTATCTTTCCGATAAAATCATTCGCAACGTCTACTTCCTTGTCGTAGCTGTACTTTTTATCTTTAAGCTTGAATTTTATATTTATTTTCTCCGGCTGAGAAACAACCTCGTCCGGGATTTTCAAAGCAATCCAGACCCTATTGTCTTTTAGCGGAGGTAAGGTTTTACCGCCCAAATTTATGGTAAAACCATCCGACTTTTTTGTAGGTTCGTCAGCAATATCATATTCCACGCTATCATATTTTTGTTTATCGTTGAATGTTGCTTCAAAACTAATGCACTTTTTCAACTCGATATCCTCAGTATATAAGTTTTTGATATTCGTCAATGCACACAAGTATTTCATCCCGTCATTTTTAGAAAAATTCGCGTCTCCATCAATTATGGAATCCAATATCATTACACCTTTTATTTCGTACTCCGCATAATCATTAATTGTAATTTTTTGATTAAGCGGTATTGGTTCTTCTTTTTGTAATAAACTTAACACCCCACAGCCTGTCGATGCCATTAAAACTGATAAAATAGCACATATCAATAAAATTTTCTTCATAGCAAAATCTCCTTTACTTATTTTTTATTAATACTATTTTAACATATATTTCTATGTTTGGCAATAGTTTTTACAAAAAAAGAGAGGGTATCTCACCCTCCCCTATTCAACAACTTTAAATTCAAGCATTGGAGTCATATTAAGTTTAGAACAAATATCGGATACATCCTTCATGGTAAAATTGTAACCTCCGTCTTCTATCTTATTAAGTTTTCTCCTCGTCATTCCTAAAAGTTTAGCAAACTCGTTAATAGACATATTCCGATAACATCTCTCAGTTGTAATCGCCGCACCCATCTGTGCAGACAACCCGGCAAAATAAATTTGCTCAGGTCTTAACTCTTTGCCTAAAAGACATACTAAATCTTCAAGGCTAATCTTCCTCGCCATTTCCATCATCTCCGTCTTCATACTCGACACAGTCATCCATATCTCCCGTATATATTTTCGCCCCACAATTTTTGCAATAGAAAACCTCTTGCGAAAAATTACTCAAACAAACTATCATTTCATTTGTTGTAAAATCCGCTGTGCAATCCTGTCGCCTCGGTTTATCATATAAGATTCATCACCGTCATTATGAAGTGCGACTATTATCTCGCCTCGATAACCTGAATCTATTACGCCTACGCAGTTTGAAAGCCTTATTCCAAACTTAGTTGAAAGCCCGGAGCGGGGAAATATAAGTCCAACTCTGCCCTCTGGGATTTCAAGCGCAACCCCTGTTTTATATTTAAACGTTTCACATGGCTCTAACGGCGCTTCTGTATATGCGTATAAATCAAACGCCGCACTGCCCTCTGTTGCCTTTGTCGGAAGTAATGCCTCCTCGTATAATCTTTTAACTTTCATCTTTCATTTTCCTTTCTTATTCCATTTTTTGTATTAGGTGCAATCAAATCTTCTGCTAAATCCAAAACTTCACTTATAAACCCGAAAACGTTTGGTGCGTCATTTTCAATTACGTAGTCGAAGGTATAGTCATCGAGCGCAGTTTCACTTATATGCTCTCTTTGCTCTGTAGTTAAGCCACCTGTGAAATCACCTCTGTTGATTCTTACAGAGCGTGTATCAAAGTTTTTACACATAAGGTCTATTTCATTTCTAAACCTACAGTCGCCTATTAAGACAATGCCCCATTCATCTTTGTTCGCTTTTAAGACGTCTATGACAAATTTTACAAAGTAATCTTTGTCATATCCTCTAAACTTATCGCCGAGTGTCTGCAAAAGTGTTCTTCCCGCTTCGTCCTTTTCGCCGTTCCAGTTAAAAAACGCTTTTGCTATATATTTTAAAAGGTCACCATAGTTTACAAAAACTACTTTCTTTTCAGGGTGTTTAACGTTATAGTATTCAAGCAGTGCTTCTGCTGTCGTTGTTTTACCATGCTGTGCTTTCCCTGATATACATATTACTCTCATATCTATTTATCCTTTCTTATCGCCAATACCCCGATTATAAAACCTGTTACAAACCCTGTAAGTATTCCGGCGCCTACAAGTATAGGTATTATATTTTGATTAATCATCCTGTTCCTCCGTGTAACCGTGTTTTAGAAGAAGATTTATAAGCGTATCTTTCGTCAGCTTGCTGTCTTCAATTGATGTCATTTGATAATTCGCTAAGTCTTTGAAAAAGTCTATGTCGTATTCAAAAGCTATGAATGCGTCAGCAAACATTTCAAGCCTTGCAACCTTATAATCTTTTATCAGTTTATAAAACCTGACAGCAAACTCGATTAAGTTATCTTCTATTTCATTTTCAAATTTTTTGATATATTCAGAATATTGTCTTTGTATTTCCATTTCAAGAGCTTTTTGTTCTGTCTTGGTAAGAGATGCTCCAAACACTCTTCCGTTTGCCTTTTTAACCACCATTCAAATCGTCTCCATTTTACCAACTGCATATTTCTACTTCTTTATTATCCAAACCACACACTGCTGTTATAGTGGCACCGTAGCACCACCCGGATCCGGAGTTGCATTCGAATTCATATTTGGCTAAAGGCTTTTTTAATCCAAACAGAGTCATCCTTACTCGACAGCCGCCATATTCTTCTTCGGATTCAAAACAATCCCAGTTTGTAATAATTGGATTGTTTTTGTTGTTAGGTTCAAAGAATAATTCTTTCGTTATATCTGTATACCCACAACAATCGCCGTCATCCGTATGAAACGAGATGTCAAACGGTTCGCCATCTTTATCCCTTACAACAATTTCATCCTCACTGAGTTGTACAATCCTCGCTCCTATAAGTTTATCAAACATTTCTTTTATATTGTTGTTCATTAAAATATACCTCCAGAGAAAATATCTTTTAAAATGTCTTCATAATAATTCATTTTTATATCATTTATAGCTTGTTCTTTTTTGTCTTCTGTCCAATT